>OLNX01000625.1_pt1 | contig 34260 bp, 29 predicted proteins | sample 1672611 | NCBI WGS metagenome assembly OLNX01 (sample SAMEA3136705, study PRJEB25190) | human gut metagenome | reverse complement strand
AAAGATTATTTTGCAGTTACCGGAAAGACAGCGGCAGAATTAGTTTATGAACGAGTAAATGCTGAGAAACCTGCTATGGGACTTACTACGTGGAAAGATGCTCCGGATGGTAAAATTTTGAAAAGAGATATTAGTGTTGCAAAGAATTACCTAAATGAAAAAGAATTATCACGCTTAAATAGGCTTGTTACAATGTTTATTGATTATGGAGAGTTGATGGCTGAAGATGAAGTATTGATGAGTATGCAAGATTGGGTAGAGCAGACAAATCAAATTTTAAGAAATAACAGAAGAGAGGTACTTGAAGGTAAGGGGAAAGTATCACATGATATGGCTATGAAAAAGGCGGAGAAAGAATATGAGATATTTCGGGTAAAGCAAGATCTGGAGTATGTTTCTGAGTTTGATAGAGAAGTGGAAAGATATTTAAAAGGTGAATAGTTAAGGAAGATATTATATGGGTGATGAATTGAAAGGTGCTATTTATGAAAAAGCGAAAACGAAGCAGTTTGAAAAATATAGAGCAATCTCTTTATATACGTTATTAGCAACTCAAATTAAGTATGACGTGACAGGCATTGCAGTAAGCCCGGAATTTTGGCTTCAGATGAAACTTAATGATTATTCGGTTAGTAAGTCAGAATTTAAAAAAGCAAATAATCTCATTGTAAAAGAATTGAATTTGAAATCGGAATTCAAGATAAAGTAAAAGGAGACTCACATGGATCATTTCAAATTAGTATCAGAATATTCCCCAACCGGCGATCAGCCCCAAGCCATCGAACAACTTGTTCAGGGGTTTAAGGAAGGCAACCAATGCCAGACATTGCTTGGTGTCACTGGTTCTGGTAAGACATTTACCATGGCCAATGTGATAGAAAAACTGAATAAGCCTACATTGGTCATTGCTCATAACAAAACACTGGCAGCACAGTTGTACGGAGAGTTTAAAGAGTTTTTCCCGGAAAATGCGGTAGAATATTTTGTGTCTTATTATGACTATTATCAGCCGGAGGCGTATGTGCCGTCTACGGATACTTATATAGAGAAAGATTCGGCTATTAATGATGAGATTGACAAACTGCGGCATTCCGCCACTGCGGCGTTGACAGAGCGCAGAGATGTGATCATCGTGGCCAGTGTGTCGTGCATTTATGGACTGGGTAGCCCCATTGATTATCAGAATATGACTGTGTCACTGAGGCCTGGCATGGAACGAGACAGAGATGAAGTGATCCGCCGTCTCATCGAAATTCAGTATACAAGAAATGATATGGATTTCCATCGCGGTACATTCCGGGTTCGTGGAGATGTGGTAGAGATCTTCCCTGCGTCTGCTACGGACAGAGCGATCCGGGTGGAATTTTTTGGAGATGAAGTGGACAGAATACAGGAAGTGGATGTTCTGACCGGAGAACCGTTGGCCAATCTGGAGCATATGGTGGTTTTCCCGGCATCTCATTATGTGGTGGCTCCGGACAAGATGGAGCGTGCCATACAGGGGATCGAAGCGGAATTGAAGGAACGGGTCAAATATTTTAAAAGTGAGGATAAACTGATCGAAGCACAGCGGATCGCAGAGAGAACCCATTTTGATGTGGAAATGCTGCGTGAGACGGGATTTTGCTCCGGTATTGAGAATTATTCCATGCATCTGAATGGACTGCAGCCGGGGGATACACCCCAGACTTTGCTGGACTATTTCCCGGATGATTTTGTGATCATGGTAGATGAGTCCCATATTACTATTCCTCAGGTCCGGGGAATGTATGCCGGAGACCAGTCCAGAAAAAACACGCTGGTAGAGTATGGATTCAGACTTCCTTCAGCCAAGAGCAACAGACCGCTGAACTTTGAGGAGTTTGAGGGACATATTAACCAGATGTTATTTGTGTCAGCCACACCGTCGGACTATGAGGAGAGTCATGAACTGATGAGAGTAGAGCAGATCCTCCGGCCCACAGGGCTGCTGGATCCGGAAGTGGATGTAAGACCGGTAGAAGGACAGGTAGATGATCTGCTGGGTGAGATCCGCAAAGTTGTAAAGAAAAAAGGAAAAGTGCTGGTTACTACCTTGACCAAGCGCATGGCGGAGGATCTTACAAAGTATCTCAAAGAAGTGGGGGTACGGGTAAGGTATCTGCACTCGGATATTGATACGCTGGAGCGTTCAGAGATCATCCGGGATATGCGTCTGGATGTATTTGATGTGTTGGTGGGAATCAACCTGCTCCGTGAGGGGCTGGATATTCCGGAGATTGAGCTGGTGGCTATCCTGGATGCGGACAAGGAAGGATTCCTCCGTTCGGAGACATCCCTGATCCAGACCATAGGAAGGGCGGCCAGAAATGCAGAAGGCCATGTGGTCATGTATGCAGATAAGATGACGGACTCTATGAAGAAAGCGTTGGACGAGACAGAGCGGCGCCGTAAGATACAAAAGCAGTACAATGAGGAACATGGTATCACACCGCAGACTATCAAAAAGGCGGTGCGGGATCTGATCCGCATATCTTCTAAGGCAGATAACGAAGGAATCAATGACAACAAAGATCCAGAGTTAATGAGCAAAGAGGAACTCCAGAAGTCGATTGCCAAGATCATGAAGAAGATGAATCAGGCAGCTACGGAGCTGAACTTTGAACTGGCGGCTTCTCTGAGAGATCAGATGATTGAATATAAGAAACATTTACAGGAAATAGAAGACGATGAATAGGAATGAGAAGATGAAAGAGCAGAATAAATCTAAAATGATTCGCATCCGTGGTGCGAAGGAACACAACCTGAAAAATATTGATATAGATATTCCAAGAGATGAGTTTGTCGTATTAACCGGATTAAGTGGATCAGGCAAGTCTTCTCTTGCCTTTGATACCATTTATGCAGAAGGACAAAGGCGTTATATGGAATCTTTGTCCTCTTATGCCAGGCAGTTTCTGGGACAGATGGAAAAACCGGATGTGGAAAGTCTGGAAGGACTGCCGCCGGCTATATCCATTGACCAGAAATCTACGAACCGAAATCCGCGGTCTACGGTAGGAACCGTCACAGAAGTGTATGATTATTTCCGACTGCTGTTTGCCAGAGTGGGTATCCCTCATTGCCCAAAGTGCGGCAAGGAGATCAAGAAACAGACGGTAGACCAGATGGTGGATGACATTATGAAACTGCCGGAGCGTTCCAAGATCCTGTTGCTGGCACCGGTTGTCAGAGGACGCAAGGGCGAGCATGTGAAAGTGTTTGAAAAGGCGAAAAAAAGCGGCTATGTCCGTGTGATCGTAGACGGAAATCAATATGATCTGACGGAAGAGATCAAGCTGGAAAAAAATATCAAACATTCCATTGACATCGTAGTGGACCGTCTGGTGGTAAGAGAGGGAATCGAGAAAAGACTTTCTGATTCCATTGAGACGGTATTACAGCTGGCGGATGGATTGATGACCGTGGATGTGGTAGATGGAGAAGAACTGCATTTCAGCCAGAGTTTTTCCTGCCCGGACTGCGGCATCAGCATTGACGAAGTGGAACCAAGAAGTTTTTCCTTTAATAATCCGTTTGGAGCTTGTCCGGTGTGTCACGGAATCGGATATAAAATGGAGTTTGATGAAGATTTGATCGTGCCGGACAAGACCCTCAGCATCACAGAGGGAGCCATTGCGGTTATGGGCTGGCAGTCGGTGGTCAATCCGGGAAGTTACAGCCGGTGCATATTGGAAGCCATGGCAAAAAAATATGGATTCAGTCTGGATACTCCTTATGGCAAATATCCGAAAAAAATCCACGATCTCATCTGGCTCGGAACAGGTGGTGACCGGGTAGAGGTACATTATACAGGACAGCATGGCCATGGTGTGTACAATATTGCTTTTGAGGGACTGCTCCACAATGTGGAAAAGCGGTACCGGGAGACGGGATCCGAGACATCCAGGCAGGAATACGAATCTTTTATGCGGATCACACCATGCCGTGAGTGCGGCGGCCAGCGTTTAAAGAAAGAATCTCTGGCTGTGACTGTAGGAGATAAAAATATATGGGAATTGTCCAACCTGTCCATTGAAGACCTGAAAAAATTTATGGATGAGGTAGAACTGACCAAACGCCAGAGGCAGATCGGTCGCCTTGTGCTGAAAGAAATTTCTTCACGCCTTGGTTTTCTGGTGGATGTAGGGCTGGATTATCTGAGTCTTGCAAGAGCGACAGCATCTTTGTCCGGTGGAGAGGCCCAGCGTATCCGTCTGGCAACCCAGATCGGTTCCGGGCTGGTAGGAGTGGCTTATATTTTGGATGAGCCTAGTATCGGCCTGCACCAGCGGGATAACGACAAATTGATCGCCACCTTGAAGAAACTCCGAGATCTTGGAAACACTCTGATCGTGGTGGAACATGATGAAGATACGATGCTGGCGGCAGACTATGTGGTAGATATTGGTCCGGGGGCCGGCAAAAACGGCGGTGAAGTGGTGGCAGCCGGAACGGCCAAGGAAATCATGGAAGTGCCGGAGTCTGTTACGGGAGCTTATCTGAGCCACCGCATTGAGATCCCGGTTCCCTCTAAGAGAAGAAAACCTGCCGGATTTCTTACTGTAAAAGGGGCCGCAGAAAACAACCTGAAGAATATAACGGTGAAATTCCCGTTGGGAGTGATGACTTGTGTAACAGGAGTATCCGGTTCCGGAAAAAGTTCTCTGGTCAATGAAATTTTGTGTAAGAGCCTTACCAGGACATTAAACCGTGCCCGTTGTATCCCAGGCAAGCATAAGTCTATTACAGGCGTGGAAAAATTAGACAAAGTGATCAATATCGATCAGTCCCCTATCGGACGGACGCCAAGATCTAATCCGGCTACTTACACCGGTGTCTTTGATATGATCAGAGATCTGTTTGCCACTACGCCGGATGCTAAGGCAAAAGGCTACAAAAAAGGACGCTTCAGTTTTAATGTCAAAGGTGGCCGCTGCGAGGCATGTGCCGGTGACGGAATTTTAAAGATAGAAATGAATTTCCTGCCGGATATTTATGTACCTTGTGAGGTCTGTGATGGCAAGCGTTACAACCGTGAGACGCTAGAGGTAAAATATAAAGGGAAAAGTATCTATGATGTGCTGGATATGACAGTAGAGGAGGCACTGGACTTTTTCAAAAACATTCCGACAATTCACCGGAAGATACAAAGTCTTTATGATGTAGGACTGTCTTATGTGAAACTGGGACAGCCGTCCACTACTTTATCTGGCGGGGAAGCACAGCGGATCAAACTGGCTACGGAGTTGAGTAAACGGAGTACCGGAAACACTATTTACATTCTGGACGAACCTACTACCGGTCTGCACTTTGCAGATGTACACAAGCTTATAGAGATTTTGCAGAGACTGACCGATGGCGGAAATACAGTGGTAGTGATCGAGCACAATCTGGATGTGATCAAAACGGCAGATTATCTTATTGATATGGGACCGGAAGGGGGAGATAAAGGAGGCACCGTAGTGGCGGCTGGTACGCCGGAAAAGGTGGCTGAGTGCCAGGAGTCGTATACTGGTTATTATATGCGGAAGATTCTGGGAAAAGGAGGAGCCAATGAAAGATAGTTATAGTTTTTTTGCCATGATGGCCCGGATGAAATACATCGAACGGTGGGCACTGATGCGCAATTCATGGAAGGAAAATATCTGTGAACATTCGCTGGAAGTGGCAATGCTTTCCCACGCTCTGGCCATTCTTTCCAAAGAAAAGTGCGGCAGGGATGTGGATGAAAAAAAGGTGGCACTAATGGGGCTTTATCATGATGCCAATGAAGTGGTCACCGGAGACCTTCCTACGCCGGTTAAGTATTACGACGAGGATATAAAAGAAGCGTATAAAAAGGTAGAGCGGATCGCCAGTGTTACGATGTTGAATAAACTGCCTTCTTATATGAAGAAATATTATGAACCTCTTTTTCTTCCGGAGTCTGCAGACGCTTATGAGTGGAAGCTGGTAAAGGCTGCAGACAAGTTATCTGCACTGATCAAATGCAGAGAAGAGAGACGGGCAGGAAATGAGGAGTTCCGTTCGGCCTGTGAGACGACGGAAAAGTTTCTGAAAGATATGCAGATGGAAGAGGTGGAACTCTTTATGAAAGAATTTTTGCCGGCTTATGAACTGACACTGGATGAGCTGCAGGAGGGAACCAAATAAAAGTCTTGTCTTTTATTTAACAATGTGCTAATATAGTTCCCGAAGATGTTTTCAGGGCGTTGTGAAATTCAACACCGGCGGTACAGCCCGCGAGCAGTTTAACTGCTGATTCGGTGAAACTCCGAAGCCGACAGTAAAGTCTGGATGAAAGAAAACAAAGTTTGGATATAAGGGGGCCCTGGATAGACTGAATCTATCCGGGGCTTTTAAAGAATATAAAAAGGAGGTAGTGATACGATGACAAAATATGAATATATGGAACTTGCCCTGAAACTGGCGAAGAAGGGTCTTGGACGCACTTCACCAAATCCTATGGTGGGATGTGTTGTTGTCAAGGACGGCAAGATCGTGACAGAAGGCTACCACCACAGATATGGAGACTTTCATGCTGAGAGAGTGGCGCTGAATAAATGTGAAGAGGATCTTACCGGGGCAGATATGTATGTGACCCTGGAGCCATGCTGCCATCAGGGGAAAACACCTCCATGTACAGACATCATCATAGAAAGAGGCATTGGCCGTGTGTTTATCGGGGCCATGGATCCCAATCCGAAAGTAGCCGGAAAAGGAGCACAGATCCTCAGAGACCACGGAATCCAGGTTGAGACAGGAATCCTGGAAAAAGAATGTCTTGAATTAAACGAAGTATTTATGCATTTTATAACAAGAAATATTCCTTACATTGCTATGAAATATGCCATGACCATGGATGGAAAGATTGCCACTTATACTGGTGACTCCAAGTGGGTAACAGGCGAAGAGGCGAGAAAACATGTGCATCAGCTGCGCAAACGATACAGTTCCATCATGGTAGGGATTGGTACGGTTCTGATTGATGATCCTATGCTGAACTGCCGGATCGAGACAGGAGTGGATCCGATCCGGGTGATCTGTGATTCCCATCTGCGAATTCCGATGGAAAGCCAGATTGTGAAAACGGCCAAGCATATTCCGACCATCGTAGCCCATGCAGTTCATGATGAAGAGAAAGAAAAGCGGCTGAAAGAAGCCGGAGTGGATCTGATCTTCAGCAGCGTAGACGGACAGGTGGATTTTTGTGATCTGGTGAAAAAAATGGCCAAGAGAGGCATTGACAGTATTTTGATCGAAGGTGGTGGAACATTCCACGGCACAGTGCTGAAGAGTGGTCTGGTAGACCGGATCTACTGCTATATGGCACCAAAACTGATTGGTGGAAAAGAGGCAAAATCCCCGGTAGAAGGGGATGGTTTTTCACTGATGAAAGAGGCAGTGGAGATTGATGACACAGAGATCATTAAAGTGGGCCGGGATATCTGTATTACAGGAAAGGTAAGGAAAGAAAAGAAGCAACAGGAAGGCAGAGCGTAATGTTTACAGGAATTATCGAAGAGATTGGCCATCTGGAAGCAATTGAGCGTGGCAGTCAGTCGGCTGTGCTGCACATTGGCTGTGAAAAAGTGTTGGAAGGAACACAGGCAGGAGATAGTATTGCCGTAAACGGCGTGTGCCTGACAGTAACCAGTCTGGGAAAGAAAGGATATACCGCAGATGTGATGGCGGAGACCCTTGACCGCAGTTCGCTGGGAGATCTGAAGAGAGGCAGCCGGGTAAATCTGGAGCGTGCCATGGCAGCAGACGGCCGGTTTGGAGGCCATATTGTGGCCGGTCATATTGACGGCACCGGTATCATACAGTCTGTTACCAGGGATGAGACAGCTGTCTGGTATAAAATTCAGGCCGGAGCAGATATATTACGGTATGTAGTGGAAAAAGGATCTATTACCATTGACGGCATCAGCCTGACAGTAGCCAGAGTAGATTCAGAGACTTTTAGTGTTTCTATTATCCCCCACACCCAGTCCAATACGATCCTGGCTGACCGCAAGGTGGGTGACCGGGTGAATCTTGAGACAGACATAATAGGAAAATATGTAGAAAAACTTCTGCAGCCGCAGGAGACAAAAAAAGAAAGCAGGATTACCATGGAATTTTTACAGGAACATGGATTCTGACAGAATGGAGGCAGTTATGGAGAATTTTGCAACATTAGATCAGGCATTGGAAGATCTGCGACAGGGCAAACTGATCCTGGTCATTGATGATCCGGACCGGGAAAATGAAGGAGATCTGATCTGTGCCGCTGAGTTTGCAACAACAGAAAATGTAAATGCTATGGCATCTCTGGCCAAAGGTCTGATCTGTATGCCTATGAGCAGAGAATATACAAAGAAACTGGGACTGGATCAGATGGTAGCTGTGAATACGGATAACCATTCTACCGCTTTTACCGTATCCATTGACCATGTGGACACAACGACCGGTATCTCGGCAGTAGAGCGTTCCCTGACAGCCATGAAGTGTGTAGATGATACCTCTGTGCCGGAGGATTTCAGAAGACCGGGCCATATGTTCCCACTGGAGGCCAGAGAGGGCGGCGTGCTGAAGAGAGCCGGACATACAGAGGCTACCGTAGATCTTATGCGTCTGGCAGGGCTGAAGGAATGTGGTCTCTGCTGTGAGATCATGAGGGAAGACGGTACGATGATGCGCACCACAGAACTTCTGGAGTTTGCCAAGGAGCATGATTTCCATGTAGTGACCATTGAACAGCTGATTGAACGCAGGCTGGAGCATGAAAGCCTTGTAAAGAAAGAGGCAGAGGCGAAACTTCCGACAAAATACGGTGATTTTACCATTCACGGATATGAAAATATAACCAATGGAGAGCATCATGTGGCACTGACCATGGGAGATGTGGCAGACGGTGAGCCTGTTTTATGCCGGGTGCACTCAGAGTGCCTTACCGGAGATGTATTTGGCTCCAAGCGCTGCGACTGTGGCGAACAGTTAGATGCTGCCATGAAAAAAATTGCCAAAGAAGGACGGGGAATTTTGCTGTACATGCGCCAGGAGGGACGAGGCATCGGACTTTTAAACAAGTTAAAAGCCTATGAACTTCAGGAACAGGGATATGATACAGTAGAAGCCAATGTAAAACTTGGTTTTGCACCGGATCTGAGAGAATATGGAATCGGAGCCCAGATTTTACATGATCTGGGAGCAAGAAAACTCCGACTTCTTACCAACAATCCTACCAAGATTGCAGGATTAAAAGGATATGGCATTACCATTGAAGAGAGAGTTCCCATCGAGATTGATGCCAAGCCGGAAGATTATAAGTATCTGGTGACAAAGCAGGAAAAGATGCATCACATGACACATTATAAAACAGATCACAAATAAGAGAATGAGATAGAAAAGAAAGGAAACAAGAACAATGAAAAAATTTGAAGGAAATGTAGTAGGAAACGGAATGAAAATCGGTATCGTAGCAGCCAGATTCAATGAGTTTATCGTAAGCAAACTCATTGGAGGAGCAGAAGACGCTCTGGTACGCCACGGTGTAGATATGGATCAGGTAGATCTGGCATGGGTGCCGGGAGCTTTTGAGATCCCTCTGGTAGCACAGAAGATGGCAGCCAGTGGCAAATATGATGCTGTTATTTGTCTAGGTGCGGTTATTAAAGGATCTACATCCCACTATGACTATGTATGTGCAGAGGTAAGCAAAGGAGTAGCTACCGTAGGATTAAATACCGGTGTACCGACATTGTTTGGTGTATTGACCACAGATAACATTGAGCAGGCAATTGAGCGTGCCGGTACAAAAGCAGGAAATAAAGGCTATGATGTGGCTTGCTCAGCGATTGAAATGGTAAATCTGATAAAAGAGATCGAGGCATAATTTCATGGCAGCAAAATCAGTTACACAAGATATGACGCAGGGAAAACCGGTGTCTCTGCTTTTGAAATTCTTTTTTCCGCTGCTCTTTGGCATGCTGTTCCAGCAGTTTTACAATGTGGTGGATATGGCGATCGTAGGAAAAACACTGGGATCTGAAAATCTGGCAGCGGTAGGAGCTACCGGATCGGTCAATTTTCTGATCCTTGGTTTCTGTATGGGTGTGTGCAACGGATTTGCCATACCGGTGGCGCAGAAGTTTGGTGCAAAAGATTATAAAGGCATGCGCCGTTTTGTTACAAACAGTGTGTGGCTATCCGTTGTTTTTGCTGTGGTTATGACAGTTGCAGTCTGTCTTTTGTGCCGGGATATCATGGTATGGATGCGTACGCCGGCAGACATTATTGACAGAGCATACAGTTACATTTTGGTGATTTTTCTTGGAATCCCGGTTACATATCTGTACAATCTTTTGTCAGGTATTATGAGAGCTATGGGAGACAGCAAAAATCCGTTGATCTTTTTGGTCATTTCATCGGTATTAAATATTGCTTTTGATTTTATTGCTATCCTGGTATTCCATCTGGGCGTCACCGGTGCCGCTCTGGCTACGGTTTTGTCCCAGTTGATCTCAGGTCTGTGCTGTCTCTGGTTCATGAAAAAACGCTATGAACTATTGAAGATGGAGCCGGGGGACTGGAAACTCAGAGGCAGTCTGATTGGCCGCCTGTGCGGAATGGGAATCCCCATGGGACTGCAGTACTCCATTACTGCCATCGGCAGTGTCATCCTGCAGGCAGCAGTGAATGATCTGGGTTCTGTGGCAGTAGCGGCCATTTCTACCGGAAACCGGATCAGTATGTTTTTCTGCTGTCCGTATGATGCCATGGGATCTACCATGGCTACTTATGCGGGACAGAATCTGGGTGCCGGAAAACTGGAGCGTGTGGACAAAGGAATTTTTGCCAGCAGCGGAATCTGTCTGATTTACTCTGTAGCTGCGGCCGCCATTCTGATCTTGTTCGGAAAATTGTTTGCCGTTTTGTTTGTGGAACCACAGGCAACCCAGCTTATTGATATGATCGACCAGCTTTTGTTCTGGACCAGTGTATTTTATTTTCCGTTGGCACTGGTCAATATTGTGCGCTTTACCATACAGGGACTGGGCTTTGGAAAACTTGCCATTCTGGCAGGAGTATGTGAAATGATAGCCCGGAGCCTGGTAGGATTTTTCGCTGTTCCGGCTTACGGATATATAGCGGCCTGTCTGGCCAGTCCGGTAGCATGGATCCTGGCAGATGCTTTTTTGATCCCTACTTATTTTGGATGTGTGCGTTATCTTAGAAACCATGTATTGCGAAAGGAAGCAAATGAATGATTCGCTTGATTGCATTTGACCTGGATGGAACTTTATTAAACCAGGAAAAAAAGGTGGATCCTGTGACAAAGGATGCCTTGAACCGGCTGGCAGAGCAGGGAGTTTTTCTTATCCCTGCTACCGGACGGACCTACGGTGGATGCCGGGGAGTGCTGGAAGGGCTGCAGGGGATTCCCTATGTCATTACCTGTAACGGTGCCGGTATATATGACTGGCAGACAAAGCAGTGTGTGTACAGAGACTGTATGGAACTGGAAGATTATCTGCCTTTGCTGGCTGAACTGGATCAGCTTTCTTTGATGGCGGATTCTTTTGTGGACGGCGGTGCCTATATGAATGCGGCGAAAAAACCTATGATTGAAAGGTTAAATGTAAATCAGGAAACAAAAGATTACATATACAGTTCACGGACCATTGTAAAAGATCAGGTTGCAACCTTGAAAGAGCGGGGGATTCCTGTGGAAAAACTGACAGTGAATTTTATGGAGGATGAAAAAGGTCAGCGGATTGATTATGAACAGGCATGGGAAATCCTTCGTAAGTATCCTGCCTTTAATCCTGTTTCCGGCGGCATGAAAAACATCGAAGTTACGAAAAAAGGCGTGTCCAAGAAAACTGGTCTTGCCTGGGTCGGAAAGCAGTTAGGAGTTTCTCCGGAGGAAATGATGGCTTTGGGAGACAGCGGAAATGATGTAGATATGCTACGGTACGCCGGATTGGGCATTGCCATGGGAAATGCAGAAGAAATGGCTGTGGAAGCGGCAGATGAGACGACAGGAAGTAATACAGAAAATGGTATTGCCATGGCTCTGAAAAAACATGAAAGAGAGATTATCAATGGAAAAAGGCATGAAGATATTTGACTCAGAGAGAAAGATTATGGAAGAACTGTGGGACCGGGGAGAACTGCGGGCCAGCGAACTGGTGCAGATCCTTCATGATAAAACAGGCTGGAACCGCAACACCACCTATACCATTATCAAAAAATGTGTAGAGAAAGGTGCCATTAAGCGCATTGAGCCAAAATTCATGTGCAGGGCTATGGTGTCCAGAGAAGAAGTTCAGTATTATGATACAAAAGAATTGCTGCAAAACCTGTTCCAGGGAGACAAGGCGGCTTTGCAGCAGTTTATAGAAGAAAATTTCTGATTTATTTACGAATTTTTACCTTGATATGCAAGGTTCGGTTCTGAAAACGGAGTGTTAAAATAACCGGTTTCTTCCGAACCTTTTTTACATGAATGACTCCTTTGCGGGAAATGGTAACACAGGATTTGGAAGAACTTTTGCATGTTACCGGATACCGGGTAGGAGTTTTTTTTAGTTTTAACTTGACTGTCTGTCCTTTTTTCAGGGAAAGAGTCTTTCCTTCGGTGCAGTTTTTCTTTTTATAAGTTACTTTGAAGGATGTCTTTTTCAAAGAGCCTGCGGCCTGCTTTAACTGTGCATACCGGTGGTCAAAGGTAGTCTGGGTGATGGTACAGCCTCCCTTGTACAAAGTTTTGTCCAGTAAGGTAGAAAATCCTTTTGGCAAAACCAGTGTGGTGCCCCGGCGGTAGCCGTAATAACTAAGGGGATCACTGGATTTGCGGAAACTGTTCTGGATTTTTGCGATGCCGGCATCTGTTTTTACAGGAGCAAAGCTTTTTTCAAAAGCAGTCAGAGCCTGATGAAATTTTTTATAACTGGCAGTGGTATAATTTTTTTTCTTGTAGGAGGCCAGTTTTTTGTACTTGGTCACAGGTGCGTCTTTCGCAGTTATTTTGTGAAGAGTGAAGGTGTTGGCATAGGCGTTTCCCTGGCTGTCATAAGTTTTGAGAGTTAAGGTGTTGTCTGACACAGCCAGAGAAGAAAAAGTGGCGGTCAGGTGATTAGACCGCTCGGACACATAATACTGTCTGGAAGATGCCAGATTGTACATTTTGCTGCCGGAGGAACTTCCCAAGGACAGATACACGGTGCCGGAAGGATTAGTAAGAGTAGTATTCTGACTGACAAAAGCGGTGCCGTCCAGCATAGGATAAGAACGACAGTAACTGTGGTCATGTCCGGAAAATACCAGATCAATCTTGAACTCGTCCATCAGGGGAGCCAGAAAAATCCGTGTATTGGCAGAGGTACGGTTGGAGTGGAGCGAACCGGATCCATAGATGTCGTGGTGGAAAGCCACGATACGCCATTTGGCATCGGGGTAGGCTGCTACCGCTTCTTTCAACAGTTTGCGGTGGCTGGCCTGATTACGGTTGTTACTGTTTAATACGATAAACAAGGCACTGCCCCGGGAGAAATAATAGTCACAGCCGGCAGGAGTGGCACCGTAACCGCTCTGGGCATTTGGATTGTTGAAATGGTAACTGTAATCTGGGCCTTTGGTATCGTGGTTTCCGATGACAGTGGCAACCGGGAGAGAGCGGAGCACACCCGGATATAAAAATCCGGCATACTGCTGTTCCCGCAGTCCCTGGTCGCCGGTAGATGTCTTGTAATCTACCTGGTCGCCAAGACTTAAAAGAAACGATGCGTTAGGAACTTTTTTGAGAGCTGTGTTTAACACTTTATTCCAGCTGTAAGTATCGGCTGCCACATCTCCGGAGGCCCCGATCTGGCTGTCTCCGGCCAGCAGGAGTGTGAAATTGTCTTTTGCCGGAACGGTATAAGTGTGGGCAGAGGACCATACAGGAACGATGCTTGTCTGCTCATTGGTGACCCGGTAATAGTAAGTTTTTCCCGGTACAAGGGCATCCTGAACAGATACATGCTGTGCGCCGGAATAAGTGCTGGTACCGGTACTGCGTGAAATAGCTGTGGAAGTACCGGAAAAAAACCTGGCGTCGGAAAAATCCGGTTTGGTGCTGAGAGCCACCGCCGGGGTGGTACCTGTTTTGGCATACCAGGAAAAATTCAGAGATGCCAGATTGCTGCCGGGCGTTAAAACTACATTGGTGACAGAATCGTAATTAGTCTGATTCCAGGAAGAAAGCCATTTGGTGTAAGATGTATCGGTCTGGCTGTCTGCAAGAGAAACAGAGTATTCTTCGTCTACCTGGACCTCACCAAAAGCAAAGGCATGGCTCTGAGGAACCATGGCAACGGAAAAGGCTGTCACCATGGCGAGGATGGTTTTTAAATGTATGTTCATAATGATCACTCCAAGGTTTGTTTTTTTTCATTTAGTATAGTGCAAAAATGAGCAGGGTGCAAGACAGTGATAAAATAATGTTTTGTTACCCTTGCCGGCTTCTGCTGTTTCTTTTATAATGAATAATATTGTCAGATTTTTAGCAGGAGGTTACATTATTATGAGTGATAAGAAAAAAATCGTGGTTGTATTTCCGGGCGTTCATTACAGTCCGGACTGCCCTTTATTATATTATCCCGCCAGATTTTACAGCCAGCAGGGGTATGAGATTTTTCCCATCCATGACTATGGCGTAGAGGGAGAGGATGGTCTGGGAAGACTTTCGGAATATGCCATGGAAGCTGCCGGAAAAACGGAGAGAAAACTGTCAGAAATTTCATGGGATCAATATGAAAAGGCCATTTTCCTTGAAAAAAGCGTGGGAACCGTTATCGGAATGGAAGTGGAAGATCGGTTGAAAAAGCAAGGAATCCAGACTGAGATCCACCATGTGGCATTGACACCGATTCAGGAGACGATACCGTATCTGAACAAGGGACGCCGCATTGACTATATGGTAACCGGAACGAAAGATACCTTTCTGACCGATGACACACTGGAGAAAACCTGTGTCAGAGAAGGAATCTCCCTGGACCGGATTGAAGGCGTAGGCCATCGTCTGGAAGGAACCAAGGATGTAAAAGATAGTTTAAAGATTCTGTCTCACATATTAGATAAATTAGAGTGAAGAGTGGGGGCAGGTAATCGATGTCAGTCTCTTAGTATTCCGGTGATTCGGGAGAAAACTTTGCGGAGAGTGGGTTTTAAGTGCGTCGGTATGAGATGCCTGTATATGCGTTAGCATAGGCATCCATACCGTTACGCACTTAACTAGTGCAAACGCCCACGAGACGCAAAGTTTTCTCCCGAATTATGGGACCTAATAAAGTGACATCGATTATCTGCCACAAACTACAACAAACCCAAGGTTGATTTTTTCACCAAAATAGATTATGATGTAATTAAGTTCCATATGACTGGCGGAAGTGGGAGCACCCACAGGGAGTATGGAGAAGTTGATAGCCGACCGCCTGGGCACCTTTTAGTTAAGGTCGTCTGGGCGGCCGGTTTTTTTGTGACTAAAGTACAAACAAAGGAAGTGAGGAAACAGTATGAACAAAATTTCATTGGAAAACGAGTTAAAGAACAATGCCTATCCAGGAAGAGGAATTGTAATCGGTAAGACACCGAATGGCAAATATGCTGTAACAGCTTATTTCATCATGGGACGAAGTGAGAACAGCCGTAACCGTGTATTTGTTACCGAAGGCGAAGGAATCCGTACACAGGCGTTTGATCCATCCAAATTAAGTGATCCAAGTCTGATCATTTATGCACCGGTCCGGGTGTTGGGCAACAAGACTATCGTGACTAACGGAGATCAGACAGATACGATCTATGAGTTGATGGACAAGCAGCAGACTTTTGAACAGGCACTGAGAACCAGAGAGTTTGAGCCGGATGGTCCGAATTATACACCTCGTATTTCTGGTGTGATGCACATTGAAGATGGCAAGTATAACTACGCCATGAGTATTTTGAAAAGCAACAATGGAGATCCGTCTTCCTGCAACCGCTACACATTTGCTTACAGTGATCCGGCAGCGGGAGAAGGCCATTTTATCCATACTTATATGCAGGATGGAGATCCACTGCCAAGTTTTGAGGGAGAACCAAAACTGGTAGAGATTCCGGATGATATGGAAAGTTTTGCCAATATGCTCTGGGAGAGCCTGAATGAGGACAATAAAGTATCTTTGTTTGTCCGCTATATTGAGATTGAAACCGGAAAATATGAAACCAAGATCATTAACAAAAACAAATAGGAGGCACTTATGAAAGAGTTAGAATTAAAGTATGGATGTAACCCAAACCAGAAACCATCCCGGATTTATATGCAGGATGGCAGTGAACTGCCGATCCAGGTATTGAATGGCAAACCGGGTTATATTAACTTTCTGGATGCGTTTAATGGATGGCAGCTTGTGAAAGAACTGAAGAAGGCAACCGGACTTCCGGCAGCTACTTCTTTCAAACATGTTTCTCCGGCCGGTGCAGCAGTAGGCCTGCCGTTGACAGAGACAGAAGCAAAGATCTACTGGGTAGACGATCTGGGAGAACTGACACCATTGGCAGCTGCTTATGCAAGAGCAAGAGGCGCTGACCGCATGTCTTCCTATGGAGATTTTATTTCCCTTTCAGATGTGTGTGATGTATGTACCGCTAAAATGATTAAAAGAGAGTTTTCTGATGGAATCATTGCACCTGGATACGAGCCGGAAGCACTGGAAATTTTGAAAGAAAAGAAAAAAGGTGCTTATGCTATCATCCAGATCGATCCAGAGTATGTACCGGCACCGATTGAGCATAAAGAAGTATTTGGTGTTACATTTGAACAGGGAAGAAATGAACTGAACATTGATGACGATTTCTTCTCCAAAGTAGTGACAAAGAATACAGAAATCCCTGAGTCTGCCAAAGTAGATATGGCTATTGCCATGATCACACTGAAGTATACACAGAGTAACTCTGTATGTTTTGTTAAAAATGGTCAGGCCATCGGTATCGGAGCAGGACAGCAGTCACGTATCCATTGCACCCGTCTGGCAGGACAGAAGGCAGATAACTGGCTTCTCCGTCAGTCTCCACAGGTTCTGAACCTTCCATTCAAAGAGGGAATGAAGAGAGCAGACCGTGACAATGCCATCGATCTTTACATTGGTGAGGATTATATGGATGTGCTGGCAGACGGCCAGTGGGAAAGAGTATTTACGGAAAAACCACCTGTCTTTACAAAAGAGGAAAAAGAAAAGTGGTTAAAAGAGTATGCAAAAGATGTTACTCTGGGCTCAGATGCCTTCTTCCCATTCAGCGATAATATCGACAGAGCATACCGTAGCGGTGTAAAATATGTGGCACAGCCTGGCGGATCTATCCGGGATCAGGATGTGATCGATGCCTGCGACAGACATGGTATGGCAATGTGCTTTACGGGTCTTCGTCTGTTCCATCACTAAAATAAAAGCAAGTTTTTATTAAGAATGCTTAAAAAGAAAAAAGTTCCTTCGTTTTTGGGGAATAATAACATGGATTGTTATTGTTTCCAATGAGGGGACTTTTTCTTTTTATGGAAGAAAGATCCGGCATTAAAATTTCTTGAGTTCTTGACAACTTACAGGGGTTAGTGTATACTAACCAGAGTAAGGGAAATTGTTGATAAGTTTTGTCAGATAAATAAACGACTTTGAAAGTGAGGTTTATATGCAAAAAGATTTAGTAATAGAGAAATTGAGAGAACAAGGATGTCGCATTACCAAGCAGCGCCGTATGCTTTTAGATATAATTCTGGAGGAAGAGTGCAGCTGCTGCAAGGAAATTTATTATAAAGCAGTGAAGATCGATCCCTCTATTGGAACGGCTACGGTATACCGTATGATCAATACATTAGAGGAAATTGGAGCAATCAGCCGTAATACGATGTATCACATTGCGTGCAGTGATAAATGTGCTGAGAATCCACACTGCCGCATTGAATTGACGGATGGCACAAAACTGCAGCTGGATACCAGCCAGTGGCATGAAATCGTGCGTCTGGGCTTAAAAGCCAGTGGCTTCCGGAGTGATGCACCGGTGAAAGAGCTCCAGTGGGAGACAGTGCAGACCTGAAATGAAAAAAATATAAAATTTTTACGAACTCTGCTTTTAATTATTCATAAAATGTGTTATTACATACACAAGAAGTGATGGGGGATAACCGATGAAATGACGACAAGTTTTATTCGGTTATTTTTCGTTCATAAAATCAATGAAAAAACAACAGAGGGGGAACTAGACATGTTGAAAATTCAGGATTTTTGCGATATGAATAAGTTTGAGAGTATTATGGATGCCTGGGCAAAAAGTACAGGTCTGGCAACGGTAGCGGTAGGATCTGATGGAGAGTACATCAGCGAGTGTTACAATTTTACAGAATTTTGCATTGATATGACGAGAGGGTCCGTTGAGGGGCTTCGCCGCTGTACAAAATGTGATCAGGAAGGGAAAGGCGTGTACAGTTGTCACGCAGGCTTGGTTGATTTTGGTATTCCGATCACATTGAAAGATGGTACAGTTCTTGGAAGTGTGATTGGGGGCCAGGTACTTCCTGAACATCCGGATGAGGACAAGTTCAGAGAGGTAGCCAGAGAGATTGGTGTGGATGAAGACAAATATATTGAGGCGTTGAAGAAAGTCAATGTTCGTACGAGAGAAGAAATTGAGGCATCTGCCAATTTACTGGGAGATGTGATTAATATGTTTGTCCGTTCCAGTTACCAGGAAAAAGTGAACCGGTCACTGATCAATAACAAACAGGAAGGCATTGCCAAGGCAGCAGAGCAGATTGCATCAGCCAATACCAGTACATCTAAGATTGCGGATTACAGCCGCAAGCAGAACATGTTGGCGTTGAACGCATCGATTGAGGCAGCCAGAGCCGGAGAGAGCGGAAGAGGTTTTGCGGTAGTTGCTACAGAGGTGCAGAAACTGGCAGAAGGAATGGCGGTTGTCAGCAAGGAGATCACAGCTGAGTTGAATGCATTGACAGAGACGATTGATCAGTTAAATGAAGCATAAGAACAATAAAACAGAAAGCCAGTATCTAACGGTATGCAGGAGTCGTGGATATTGGCTTTTTTTGTTGACGGTAGGAAGAGAATGAGTTACAATTCTAATTAGAGTTAAATAACAGCAAGAAAGGAGGGTATAAAGTGGCGGAAATACAGTCTTCTTTTAAGCGGGTTGAGAAAAAATTTGTACTGACAGAGAAAGAGTATGAGATACTTCTTCCGGTGATCACACAGCATATGGTTTCAGATCAATACGGTGAATATACGATCTGCAATATTTACTATGATACGGATTCTTATGAGTTGATCCGAAAATCCATTGAAAAGCCTGTTTATAAAGAAAAATTCAGAGTGCGCAGTTATGGGGTGCCTTCTGATACAGACATGATCTTTGCTGAGATCAAGAAGAAGTACAAAGGCGTTGTTTACAAGAGACGAGTGGCAGATGAATACACAAAAGTGAGTGCATTTGTCCGAAACGAAGATCCGCTGGAACAAGATTTTCAGATTCAGAATGAGATCAAGAACTTTATGGATCGGTATCATCCGGTGCCCAAGGTATTTATTGCCTATGACCGGACTGCCTTTGCGGGCAGAGAGGGAGAAGATATTCGTGTTACTTTTGACCGGAACATCCGTTTTCGCACAGATCATCTGGATCTGCGGGAAGGGGACCAGGGAGAACTGGTATTATCGGAGAAGAGAGTTATCATGGAAGTGAAAGTGCCAGGAGCTATTCCCCTTTGGCTTGTAAAAGAATTAAGCAAAAACCATGTGTATTCGGGTTCTTTTTCAAAATACGGAACCTGTTACAAAAATTTTATTTTACATCAAGTATTTGAGAAAGGAAAACAACAAAATGAACCAGTTTATGAATAGTATTTTGACGACACCAGTACAGATTACCACTTTGATCACTTTGCTGGCCACAGCAATGATACTGGGGGTGCTGACAGCTCTGGTATTTATGTTCCGATGCCAGCATACAACCAGTTATGGGATCGCATTGGCGCTTCTGCCTATGGTGGTGTGTCTTGTGATCATGCTTGTCAATGGAAATATAGGTGCGGGAATTGCCGTAGCGGGTTCTTTTGCGCTGGTGCGTTTTCGAAGCGTACCGGGAACAGCCAGAGAGATAGCAGCGGTATTTACAGCAGTAGCCATCGGTCTTTCCCTGGGGATGGGCTACATTGGTGTGGCTGTGGTATTCTTTATATTCGCGGCGGTGTTTGTACTTGTTTTAACATTGCTGAATTTTGGCGGGGACAGCCGGCCGGAGAAGGTTTTAAAGATCACGATTCCGGAGGATTTTGATTATAATGGATTGTTTGATGATCTTTTGAATGAATACACAATCAGTTACCGTTTGAAGAAGATCCGTACCACCAACATGGGAACCATGTTTGAATTGCAGTACATAGTCTGCTTCAAAGAGCTGCAGATTAAAAAAGAGTTTTTCGATGAAATACGCACAAGAAACGGCAACTTAAATGTGATTGTAGATGATGTAATGGAAAGAGAATCATTGTAATTGATAAAAAATATCAACAGACTTCCCAGAATTGAAAAAGGAAATGTAATGTGGTATACTGAAACTAGTTAGAAGAAACTAACTAATAATTATTGTGCCGCATAAAGAGATTGACTGGTATTCTTCTCAGAGTACCGGTTTTTCTTTTATAAGGGGAAAGGATGAAAAGTATGTTTATGGAAATACAGGGCCTGAAAAAAAGTTTTGGGTCAGGCAGTAACAAGGTAACTGTTTTGAAGGGAATTGACTTTTCTCTGGAACGGGGAGAGTTCTGTGTTTTGCTTGGACCATCTGGTTCCGGTAAATCCACTCTGTTAAATATTATCGGAGGGATTGATACGCCGGATCGGGGAGCAGTCATAGTAAATGGCGAGAAAATGGCTGATATGACAGAAAAAACATTGACAAAATACCGGAGAAATCATCTGGGATATGTATTTCAGATGTACAATCTGATCCCAAATCTGAATGTACAGGAGAATATAGAAGTGGGAGCCTATCTCAGTGATGATCCACTGGATGTAAACGAACTGATGCACACCCTTGGGTTATATGAACACCGCCACAAAATGCCAAATCAGTTGTCGGGAGGGCAGCAGCAGCGGACCAGTATTGGAAGAGCCATCGTAAAAAATCCGGATATCCTTTTGTGTGACGAACCGACGGGAGCTCTGGATTATAACACATCCAAGGAAATTCTTTCCCTTATTGAGAAGGTCAATCAGACCTATGGAAATACAGTTATCATGGTAACTCATAATGACGCCATAAAAAATATGGCGGATCGTGTGATCCGCCTTCGTGATGGAATGATCCGGAAAAACTATATCAATGAAAATAAAATTCCGGCTTCCGATCTTGAGTGGTAATTCTGCCCGTTCTATTCTTTTAAGGCATCGGTCATTGGCACTTTGCGTATCTTTCGCATTTGTGCCAGGGCGATGATACTGTAAGCGGCCATGGTTAAGAAAAATGCTTTCACATAAATATCCGGTGTCATCCGGAACGGAATCCAGCCGTTATAATCTTTTAACATCACCACAAATAATTTTGATAAAAGTAAAGTAACTGTACCATAACTGATCAAAACAGACAGCAGCACCATGATGCTGGTTGCCATGAGGTACAATCCACCAATCTCAGGAGATGAGTATCCTAAAATCTTGCAAAGAGAGATGGATAAAGCGTTTTTCTCCAAGATCAGTTTAGTAAGAAGATACACAACCAAAAGGAACAGTGCGATGGCAAAAATATTTACCAGATGGAATATACCTCCCATGGATACCATTAACTGGTCGGACATTTTGGTTATGTCTGCCTGGGTAATGGTGGAGTATATTTTGTCCGGAGCCAGATCATCCAATGGCACATTGCTTAAATAGGCGTTGTAATAATCGTCTTCTTCGTCAAATAAGTCGCAGTAGTAATCTTTGGACATGTATATGTCAATGGAAGTAGGCGCTTCGTGGATTCCTGCAACTTCAAGTTCGTATAAGATACTGGTGTATGGCTTTTTGATGGTTACGGTATCACCTACCGATAATTGGTATTTTTCGCTGTAGCCACTGGAGATATAGACCCCTTCTTTTGGGAAATTTTCCTTGAAGTAACGGCTGTTCTGAGAGATGCCGTAAACAGATACGGATTCCGGAAGATAGCCGTTACTGTGGGTTTTAAAAGAAGAGACAGCCAAAGCTTCAGCCTCTTTGTTTTTCGTTTTTACCTCACTTTTTAACATATATTCATATTTGGCCGGCATCGCCTGTACGGCCATATCGGAAACCTGACTCAGAAGAGGAGACAGAAGTAGTCCGAAAAGAAGCAAAACACTGGAAAGTAAAATACCAAAGAACAAGGTAACATAGCTTCCGGCATTCTGCAAAATAATACGGATACGGAACCGGTGGATAAATCCAATATTAGGAAGACGCAGTGATTTGGTCTGTTTTCCTTTTTTCAGATCTTTCCGGATAAACTGAAGCGGAGACAGTTTTAGTTTGCGGTATAAGGTTATGCTTGTAATGGCTAACATCAGAAGAATCGGAACGATGGTCGTGCGCACAAATGCGTCAGCGTTCCAGTGGGTGGTGTAAGATAACAAACTGTAACTGCCATAATACATATCGACGATTATGTATTTAAATACCGTGTAGCCAAGGATGTTGCCGATGATAGCGCCAGCCAATGTGATGAGTACCGGTGTGGTAATATACTGGCGGAACAGTTCCATACGGCTGTAGCCGGAGGCACGCAGCGTGCCGATGACAGAGGCTTCTTTCGTAATGGTATGGCTGATGGTTACACCGAAGATAAAGGCCATGATAGCGATGAGGATGTATAAAAGAACTATCATCATGGTGCTGTCGCCTCCGATATCATCTTTGGCGAAGGTAAGGGCACTGTTTAAATATCTTGGAACAAACTGGTCCAGATCGTTGTCTTCAGATAAAAGACCCAGATAACTGCCAAGGGTGTTGGAACCGCCCTTTTCCATAATGGATTTATTAAGAGTTTCGGCCAGGTCATCAGATTTCTTTTTCTCATGGGCTTCATCTGCCGGGGTACCGTTGTTATAAAACCATGCATAATTATAGGTAAGAGTTTTGTCCGGTATAGAATCAAATTCACCATCTGCTACCAGGGCAATGGTAAAGTTGATGGCGTCAAACATCAAGTCAGTATTGTTTTCGAACATGGCACTGTAGTCGCTGAGAGCAATGTAACCGGTGATGGTGTATGTAATGTGATCTAGTTTTATGCTGCTTCCTACGGACAGGTTATTGTTGACAGCGTACATCCGGTCGATGACGATTTCATTTTTCCCGGTAGGCAGGCGGCCCTCTAGCAGACAGGCCTTGTTAAAACGAGAACGATCCCGGAAGATTCGCACTGTTTTTCTTTTTTTATCTGATCCTGTGTAATGTTTTTCTGTATAGTAGTCTTTTTCGACTGTTACATCTTTCTTTTCCAATTTTTGAATCAAATCCTTGTCTGCTTCCTGTTTCAGTACAAAATGACCATTTTCAATATTATATTTTTGATAGCTTTCATCGTAAGTTGCTAACATGCTGTGGGATGCTACCAGATCCCCGGAAACAAATCCGATCGTAAGGATCATGAAGAGAAAAATGACGCTGTACTTTCCAAAGTCAGATCGTAATTCTCGCAGGATCCTGCGGTTTAATGGATTCCTCATAAAGACCTCCCCGAATTAGATTTAGCGGTTAGAAATGACTAACTGCTTCTTTATACTATAGCAGAAATCGAAAAAAAAGCAAAGAAATTAGTGAGAAAGTGTATCAATAAGCCTGTGGACAGACGGGGTCAGACGAGACAAAAAAAATCCACAAAATTTTTGCTTTTTTTGCTTGAAATAAATGAGGTAAAGTGTTACGATAATGACGTAAGTAAACGAAAGTAGAAAGTAAAAAAGAAGGAGGCTAATAAAAAAATGGCAGACTTTAAAGAATGGGAAGGTTTCGAAGGTACTATCTGGAAAGATGAAGTAAATACAAGAGACTTTATCCAGAAGAATTATGTTCCATATGATGGAGACGAAAGCTTCTTAGCAGACCCAACAGATGCAACAGACAAGCTTTGGGGAGAATTACAGAAATTGCAGAAAGAAGAGCGTGCTAAAGGCGGCGTTCTTGACATGGAGACAGAGGTTGTAACAGGATTGACAGCTTATGGCCCTGGATACATTAATGAGGATATGAAAGACCTGGAGCAGGTTGTTGGTCTTCAGACTGATAAACCACTGAAGAGAGCATTTATGCCTTATGGTGGTATCAAGATGGCTCAGCAGGCTTGTACAACTTATGGATATACACCAAATCCTAAATTTGACAAGATCTTTAATGAATATCACAAAACTCATAATGCAGCAGTGTTTGATGCATACACACCTGAGATGAAAGTTGCTCGTCACAGCCACATCGTTACAGGACTTCCTGACACATATGGCCGTGGACGTATCGTAGGCGATTATCGTCGTGTGGCTCTGTATGGTATTGATTACCTGATCGAGCAGAAAGAGTATGACAAAGCAAACTGTGGCTGTGGCGTTATGACAGATGATGTAATCCGTCTTCGTGAAGAACTGGCAGAGCAGATCCGTGCTTTGAAAGGCATGAAAGAAATGGCTAAATCTTACGGATTTGATATTTCTAAGCCGGCTAAGAATGCAAAAGAAGCTGCTCAGTGGTTGTACTTTGGATATCTGGCAGCCGTTAAGACTCAGAATGGTGCTGCTATGAGTGTTGGTCGTGTATCTACATTCCTTGATATCTATATTGAGAGAGACTTGAAGAACGGCGTGCTCACAGAGAAAGAAGCTCAGGAGATTATCGACCATATGACAATGAAATTCCGTATGGTTAAGTTCGCTCGTATCCCTTCATACAACCAGTTGTTCTCAGGAGATCCTGTATGGGCTACACTGGAAGTTGCAGGTATTGGTATGGATGGTCGTTCTATGGTTACAAAGACAGACTATCGTTTCCTGCACACATTGGAGAACATGGGACCTTCACCGGAGCCAAACCTTACAGTACTTTATTCTTCAGCATTGCCTGATTCATTCAAGAAGTATGCTGCACACATTTCTATTACAACAAGTTCTATCCAGTATGAGAACGATGATGTAATGAAACCTGTTTGGGGCGATGATTATTCAATCTGCTGCTGTGTATCTGCTACACAGACTGGTAAAGAGATTCAGTTCTTTGGAGCTCGTGCTAACCTTGCGAAAGCTATGCTTTATGCAATCAACGGTGGTGTAGATGAGAAAGAGTTCAACCAGGTTGGACCTAACTATGCACCTATCACAAGTGAGTATATCACTTATGAAGAGTTTATGCCGAAATATGACAAGATGCTTGACTGGCTGGCAAGTTTGTATGTAAATGTATTGAACTTGATTCAGTATATGCATGACAAATATTACTATGAAGCAGCTGAGATGGCTTTGATCGATACAGATGTTCGTAGAACATTTGCAACAGGAATCGCAGGATTCTCACATTGTATCGATTCTATCAGTGCTATTAAGTACGCAAAAGTTAAGGCAATCCGTAACGAAGATGGATTGGTAGTTGACTTTGAGACAGAGGGAGACTTCCCTAAATATGGTAATGATGATGATCGCGCAGATGAGATCGGTGTATGGCTTCTTAAGACTTTCCTTACAAAGATCAAAAAGAACCACACATATCGTGATTCTGAGCCTACAACATCTATCCTTACAATCACATCTAATGTGGTTTACGGTAAAGCTACTGGTGCATTGCCAGATGGTAGAAAAGCATTTACTCCATTTGCTCCTGGTGCTACACCAAGTTATGGCGCAGAGCAGAATGGTTTGGTTGCAGGTTTGAACTCTGTAGCTAAGATTCCTTATCACTGGGCTTTGGATGGTATTTCAAATACTCAGACAATCAACCCAGATGCATTGGGTCACTCTGAAGAAGAGCGTGTTCAGAACTTGAAACAGGTTCTTGACGGATACTTTGATCAGGGAGCTCATCACTTGAATGTAAATGTATTCGGTAAAGAGAAACTCTTGGATGCTCAGAAACATCCTGAGAAAGAAGAGTACGCTAACTTTACAATCCGTGTATCCGGTTATGCGGTTAAATTCATTGACTTGACAGAGGAGCAGCAGAACGATGTTATCTCCAGAACTTGTCATGCATCACTGTAATGAGTAACAAAGGAAGAATACATTCTTTAGAAACCTTCGGCCTGGTTGACGGGCCGGGGGTTCGTTACGTTATATTCCTGCAAGGATGTCGGATGCGATGTCAGTATTGCCACAATCCTGAGACCTGGACGATGGATGTAGGAAATGGAGTAGGCGTAGGTGAATTTACAGCTGAAGAGGCGTTCAAAAAGGCCGTACGTTATAAACCTTATTGGAAAGACAATGGGGGGATTACCGTAAGTGGTGGAGAGCCTTTGCTTCAGATTGACTTTGTCATTGAACTGTTTACACTGGCGAAAGCCCAGGGGATTCACACCACGCTGGATACCAGTGGAAATCCTTTTTCAGATGCGCCGGAGTTTATGGAAAAGTTTGATCGTCTTATGGAAGTGACAGATTTGTTCATGTTGGATATAAAAGAAATGGACGAGTCAAAACACAAGAAACTGACGGGACACACCAACCAGAATATTATCGCCATGGGTGATTATATTTCCTCTCACGGTGGTGCTATGTGGGTACGCCACGTATTGGTTCCAGGGCTTACCGATGACGATGAAGGGCTGAAGGCGTTGAAAACGAAACTGGATCAGTGGGGAGATTGTGTGGAAAGAGTTGAGATTCTGCCATATCACACACTGGGATTGGCCAAGTGGAAAAAGTTAAATATTGATTATCCTTTGGATGGAGTCAGAGTTCCGACACAGGAAGAAGTGGCTCACGCAGAAGAGATGCTGGGAATCCAAAAGTAAATTGAAAAAACACTGAGTTTCATGTATAATGAGATTCAGTGTTTTATTATTTTTATATGGAGGATGAAAGAAAATGAGTTCAATTAATACGAAATGTGTTCAAGGGGGATATACACCGGGAAACGGAGAACCGAGACAGATACCAATCATTCAGTCAACGACATTTAAATATGATACCAGTGAAGCGATGGGACGGTTATTTGATTTGGAGGATTCAGGATATTTTTATACAAGACTGCAGAATCCAACCAACGATACTGTGGCAGCTAAGATCGCTGAACTGGAAGGTGGTACGGCGGCTATGCTTACTTCTTCCGGCCAGGCTGCAAACTTCTTTGCTTTGTTTAACATCTGTGAGTGCGGAAGCCACATTGTAGCGTCTTCTTCTATTTATGGCGGAACATTTAATCTTATTGATGTTACTATGAGAAAAATGGGAATCGATGTGACTTTTGTAAGTCCGGATGCAACGGAAGAAGAGTTAAATGCTGCCTTCAAGGAAAATACAAAAGTCGTATTTGGAGAGACGATTGCCAATCCGGCATTAACAGTACTGGATATTGAAAAATTTGCTAAGGCAGCCCATGATCACGGCGTACCATTGATCGTGGACAACACATTCCCAACACCGGTTAATTGCCGCCCGTTTGAGTGGGGAGCAGATATCGTTACCCATTCTACCACCAAATATATGGATGGACATGGTGCAGCAGTAGGAGGTGCCATTGTAGACTCCGGGCGTTTTGACTGGATGGCACAGAAAGAAAAATTCCCTGGTCTATGTACACCGGATGAATCATATCATGGAATTACCTATGCTGAAAAGTTCGGCAAAGAGGGAGCCTTTATTACCAAGTGCACAGCTCAGTTAATGAGAGACTTTGGATGTATTCAGTCTCCACAGCATGCATTTATCCTAAACCTGGGCCTTGAATCTCTTCATGTGAGAATGCCGAGACATGTGGAAAATGGCCAGGCCATAGCAGAATTTTTAGAGAAGCAGCCTCAGGTAGCAAGTGTCAGTTATCCGGGACTGAAAAGCAGTCCATATTATGAACTGGCTCAGAAATATATGCCACAGGGCGGATGTGGTGTGGTTTCCTTTGAATTAAAAGGTGGCAGAAAAGCTGCGGAGGCATTTATGAAACGGCTGAAACTGGCAGCTATTGAAACTCATGTGGCAGATGCAAGAACCTGCTGTCTGAATCCGGCGACTTCTACCCACCGTCAGATGAATGATGAACAGCTGGCAGCAGCAGGAATCCCAGCAGGATTGGTTCGCATATCTTGCGGATTAGAGGACAAAGAGGACCTCATTGCAGATCTGGCTCAGGCGTTGGATTTTGACTAAAAAGACAGGAGAAATATGGGGAATATAATTGATTATGTAAAGGAAGAAATGAGAAAGGCAGATGAAAAGCCTTTCTCTGAGGTGGACAGTCTGGTATTGTGTCAGTTTTCTTATTTACTATTTGATGGAATTGTTCCTGGCTTTGAACAAGAGTGTGGAAAGACAACCGTCAAAGATTTGTACAAGGCAGAGTTTTTTTCTACTATTTTCCCAGATAACGGATCCAGAAAAGAAAACCAGCAGTTGTTATTGGCCATGGCTGCCAGTCCCAGATTTCGTGATATGGCACTGTGTCATTATGTGAATGAGACGGATGCGGCTGCAGAAAAGCAGTTTGCAGCCATTACCATCACAGTGGATGAAGATACAAAGTATGTGGCATTCCGAGGGACTGACAGTACGCTGGTGGGCTGGAAAGAAGATTTTAATATGGCCTATATCACACCGGTGCCGGCTCAGCAGACTGCCAAAGAGTATGTGGAAAAGACAGCTGGTCAGTGGCAGGGAAAACTGTGGCTGGGAGGACACTCCAAAGGAGGAAATCTGGCTGTATACGCCGGGATTCATGCAGAGGAAAACGTGCGTGGACAGATTGAACGAATATATTCCCATGATGGTCCGGGCATGAATGAACAGATCATTGCTTACAGTTACTATCAGGAGATGGCAGGACGCATCCGGAAGACGATTCCCGGATTTTCTGTGATCGGTACGCTCCTTGGTCAGCAGGAGATAAGCAAAGTGATCAAAAGTGACGGTGTGGGGATTTTACAGCACAATCCATTTAACTGGGTTGTAGAAAAGGGGGAATTTGTGCCGCTGCCCGGACTGAATAAAACGGCAGAACTGCTTGATCAGAAGATTGATAACTGGGTCAGCGGTATGACAACTGAAGAGAGGGAAGAGTTTGTGAATAAACTGTTTTCGGTTATCTCAGAGGCTGAAAACTTAAACGGAATTGGTGAAAACTGGCGGGATGAATTTGGAAGGATTGCAAAAAAATTATTGATTCCATAGGAAGGATGAGGATGTATGTCAGAGGCAATAAGGCAGATGTTGGATAAAAATCTGGAAGTGGTGTTGGAATTTTTGATGCCCGTAAGACTGATCAGTGTGGCCATTGTAATTGTTGTGGCCTTTGTATTGTGGAAGATCATCCGCAAATATATAAAAAAGAGCCTGGATAAAACCGAAGAAGACGAAGGAAAAAAACAGACCATTATCCGGCTGACGGCAGCAGCCATCCGGGATGTGATCATTTTATTTGTCATTGTCATTGTACTGCAGATCTACGGAGTCAATGTGACTTCCATGGTAGCAGGTCTTGGAGTGATTGGTATTGTGGTAGGTCTGGCACTGCAGGATATTATGAAAGATTTTATTATGGGATTTAATATTTTGTGGTCCAATTTTTATTCCATCGGAGATGTGATCCAGTACCAGGATGTAGTGGGTACGGTGGTTCATTTTGACATCAAGATCACGAAAATAGAAGATCTTAATACTGGAAATCTGGTGACGGTTTCTAACCGGAATATTACACAGATCCAGAAAATATCCGACTGGCAGGATATTTTTGTATCTTTTGCATATGGTGTGCCATTAACAGTCATGGAAGAAACCATGGATACTTTGATTGAAAGGATAGGCAAAATCCCGGAGGTCAAAGAATGTTCCAAACAGGGAACGGATGAACTGGCAGATTCATCGATCAATATGAGACTGCGTCTGTTTTCCGATCCGGGTATTAAGGGCGTGGTGCGCCGCAAGGCAGTAAGAGAAATCCAGATACTTTTTGAAGAAAAAGGACTGGAGATACCATTTAAGCAGATGGATGTACATGTAGTATCATAAAGAACGAGAGCGAGGGAGTTTATTTGGAAGAATTAAAAGGCGGCAAAAAGAATATCTGTATTGGTCTGCTGGCGCATGTAGATGCAGGAAAAACAACTTTGTCAGAGGAAATGCTTCACAGGACCGGTGTGCTTGAGCAGGCCGGACGGGTAGACAAGGGAAATGCGTTTCTGGATACTTATGAACTGGAAAAAAGCAGGGGAATCACGATCTTTTCCAAGCAGGCAGTGTTTGAATGGAATGAAATACAATTTACTATGCTGGATACTCCGGGACATGTGGATTTTTCTGCAGAAATGGAGCGGACATTGCAGGTGCTGGACTATGGGATTCTGGTGATCAGTGCCCTGGACGGTGTGCAGGGGCATACTATGACTTTGTGGCAGCTGTTGAAAAAACATGAGATCCCGTGTTTCATTTTTGTAAATAAGATGGATCAGCCGGGGGCAAAAAAGCAGGAAATCCTGGGAAAACTTAGGACAGAATTGTCTGAGGGAATTGTGGATTTTGACACGGAAGACGACGCGGACCGGTATGAAAGCATTGCCCTGTGCGATGAAGAGGCTCTGGAGCAGTTTTTGGAACAAGAGAAGGTGGATGTTTGGACGGTACAGAAACTTCTTTGTAAACGCAAAATTTTCCCGTGCTTTTTCGGATCGGCACTGCAGGGGTATGGTGTGGAGAAACTACTGGATATTATGGCAGAACTGGTGGAAGAAAAGTCTTATGGAGAAGAGTTTGGGGCGAGAGTTTTCAAGATTACGAGAGATGCAAAAGGAAACCGCCTGACCCATGTAAAAATAACAGGGGGCTCATTAAAGGCCAGAGAAGAAATCTCCGACAGGGCAAAAACGTGGAGCCAGAAAGTAAATGAGATCCGTATATATTCCGGTGAAAAGTACAAAGCGGTACAAAAGGCGGAAGCTGGAATGATATGTGCCCTGACCGGCCTGACAGAGACGCGGGCAGGGGAAGGACTGGGAAAAGAAATAGATGGGGAACTGCCGCTGCTGGAACCGGTACTTACCTATCGTATCGCACTGCCGGAGGAAGTGGCACCGGCTGTTATGCTTCCCAAACTCCGTATGTTGGAAGAAGAGGAACCACAGTTACATATTGTGTGGGATGAAAAAAATCAGGAGATCCAGGTCCAGGTAATGGGGGATGTCCAGATCGAAATATTGCAGCATGAGATCAAACAGCGTTTTGGAATCGATACGGCATTCGATGCCGGTGCTATTGTCTACAAAGAGACGATAAAGACTACGGTCCATGGGGCAGGGCATTTTGAACCGCTGCGCCACTATGCAGAAGTACATCTTCTTATGGAACCGGGGGAAGCCGGCAGCGGCATTACGGTAGAGAGCCGGTGCAGTGAAGATATGCTGGACAAAAACTGGCAGCGGCTGATCTTTACCCACATTTTGGAAAAAGAGCACAAGGGAGTGCTTACCGGCAGTACGCTCACCGATGTGAAAATAACACTGATGGGCGGACGAGCCCACTTAAAACATACAGAAGGCGGAGACTTCCGTCAGGCCACCTATCGTGCTGTGCGGCAGGGGCTGATGCAGGCAGAATCCGTACTTTTGGAGCCTTATTATCACTATCAGTTAGAGGTGCCGGATGAAATGATGGGGCGGGCGATGACGGATCTGGAACAGATGCAGGCATCTTTTGAACTGGATCAAAGCAGATCCGGAATCACGAAAATAGAGGGAGACGCTCCGGTAGCGCGGATGAGAAATTATGCCAGGGAGGTAACTGCCTATACGAGAGGACAGGGGAAATTTTCCTGCGTGCCGGCAGGCTACCATCCATGTAAAGAGCCGGATCAGATCATAGAAAAAATAGGATATGATCCGGAAAGAGATGTGGAAAATCCATCCTCGTCTGTTTTCTGCGCTCACGGATCCGGGTATTATGTACCCTGGGATCAGGTTATGGAGCATGCCCATGTAACGGTGGAAACCGGAGAAAAGAAGAAGGAAGAAGAGGTTCTGCCACAAGAGGCTGCACAGAGGGAAGAAATCTGGCTGGGAGTGGATGAGATTGACGCCATCCTTGCCCAGGCCTCTTCGTCAAACCGAAAAAGCAGTCCCATTTCCCACAAGGGCATATCGGCCAAGAGGACCCGTTCTGTCAGACAAAAGCCGGAAGGACTGCAAAAACCGGCGAGACCTGTCCAGAAAAAGGAAAAATTTATGTTGGTTGACGGATACAATATTTTGTTTGCATGGGAAGAACTGGCACAGCTGGCTGCCCGTAATATAGATTCTGCCAGAGGAAAACTTATGGATATCCTTTGCAATTATCAAGGATATCTGGGAATCCATCTGATCCTTGTTTTTGATGCCTACCGGGTGCAGAATCATGCCACGGAGTCCATTCAGTATCACAATATTACTGTGGTTTATACCAAAGAGGCAGAAACGGCAGATCAGTATATCGAAAAGTTTTCTCATGAAAATGGAAAAAAATATGATATTGTAGTGGCAACTTCAGATGGACTGGAGCAGATCATTATCCGGGGAGCAGGCTGCAGGCTTATGTCTGCCAGGGAACTGAAGCAGGATGTGGCAAGAGTAGAGAAAGAACTGGCAGAGTTTAAGGCAGAAGAATAAAGACATTGATAATGTGGAAACATTTGTTATAATGATAGAAGCAGAAAAAATCATAAAGACAGGAGGTTTTTATTATGGCAGTTATAAATATTACCAATCAGAATTACCAGGAAGAAGTATTGAAAGCAGATAAAACGGTCCTTATGGATTTTTGGGCCAGCTGGTGTGGCCCATGCCAGATGCTTTCACCGGTTGTGGATGCTCTGGCAGAGGAGAGAGAAGATATAAAAGTAGTGAAGGTAAATACAGATGAGGTGCCTCTTTTGGCACAGGAATTCAGAGTGATGTCTATCCCTACCCTGGTGGTAATGAAAAACGGGGAAGAGACCAACCGTTCTATCGGTGTGATCAGTAAAGAAGAGATAGAACAGCTTTTGTAAGGGGGATCCTATGATCGATATTCTTGTTGTAGGCGGCGGAACAGCCGGATTAACAGCCGGGCTGTATGGTGTCCGGGCTGGGAAAACGGTAAAAGTACTGGAACAGAAAAACTATGGTGGACAGATCATTAACTCCAAAGAAATTGTAAATTATCCGGGGATTTCAAAAATCTCAGGATATGAATTTGCTACCTCTTTGTACCGGCAGGCAACGGATGCCGGTGTGGATTTTGCCTTGGGGAAAGTGAAAAGTATAAGAGATCTTGGCAAGGTGAAAGAAGTGGTGGCAGAGATACAGGGGGAAGAAAAGGTTTATGAAGCAAAGGCTGTGATTCTGGCGGCTGGCGCAAAAAACAGGGAACTGGGACTGCCGGATGAGAAAAAACTTACCGGTGCCGGCGTTTCCTATTGTGCTACCTGTGACGGAATGTTTTTCAGAGGAAAAGAAGTCGCCGTAGTAGGCGGCGGAAACACAGCGATCCAGGATGCGGAATTCCTTTCCGACTATTGCAGTAAAGTATATCTGATCCATAGAAGAGATGAGTTCCGGGGTGAAAACAGCGGTGTGAAGCGGCTGAAAGAAAAGGAAAACGTAGAGTTTATCCTCAGCGCGACAGTGAAAGAACTCGTCGGAGAATCCATGGTGGAAAAATTAATTTTAAATGATAAAAAGACGGGAAAAGATTTTGAACTTCATGTGTCAGGTGTATTTGTCGCAGTCGGCCAGATCCCTAAAAACGAGACGTTTGCAGATACGGTAAAATTAGATGAGGGAGGATTCGTTCTCGCATCGGAAGACTGCCTTACATCTCATCCGGGAATTTTTGCGGCGGGAGACTGCCGTACAAAAGAAGTAAGACAGCTTACGACGGCGGCGGCAGACGGCGCGGTGGCGGCGCTTGCGGCATGTAAATATATCGCAGATCAAAGTTTGTGAGATTTTGTGCTGAATTATCATTTTAATAAGTAAAATAAAAAACAGTTCCGTTTTACAGACAGTTCG
>OLNX01000604.1_pt1 | contig 35046 bp, 24 predicted proteins | sample 1672611 | NCBI WGS metagenome assembly OLNX01 (sample SAMEA3136705, study PRJEB25190) | human gut metagenome | reverse complement strand
ACACCCCACTTGTTAGATAGTATATCATACTGTCTAACAAATGGGGTGCTGTTCAATGCCCAAGCGCTTTATTCAACGGTTTCTTTAGTTCCAAATGGCGACCAAACGGAGCAAAATTTACGGCGGCGGCAGGCACAAAGCACAATGCAAGTGCAGAGTAAACAATTAGTCGTTGAAAATGCAAAAAATGACGCCAAGCTTGTATAAAGATTGGCGTCATTTTTTGCTGATGTATAACCGGAACGGGCCGGATAGTGCTTGAGAGGGTACAGACGGCTCAGATCTGCTGCTTATTGAACAGCTCCTTATAGTCTGCCGCCGCAAGAATACCGCAGGCCAAAACGACAACCGTGCAGATGATGGTAACAGGGTTGAGAACGCTTGTGTCGCGGAAGATAAGGACCGTAAAAACGATTGCCCATGCCGCGTATGTGACATTCAGGGCCATGGCCTTGGAGGCGCCGATCTGCGAGATGGCTTTATAGTAGAACAAATAGGATACGGTAGCGAAAAGAGCCGCGAGAGCGATGGTCGGGATGAGCCAGCCGGTTCCGGTCGTAAACAGGGAAACGGTGAATCCCCAGCCCTTCATGATGGGGATAATAACCGCGGCGTAAACGACGGCCGAGGTCGTCTGCCGTATCTGAAGCGCGATCTCATTTGTGACCTCAGGGTCCTGCATACTCTTGGCAAGGATAACTGCTTCGATACCCCAGCCGAAGGCGCACATTAATGAACCGGCAAAACCGAGCCAGAAGTTTGAGATATTTACTTCCGGAGAATAGCTCAGACCATATACGCCCAGCAATGTGAATATCAGAAGGATCCATCTGTACCACTGCATTTTTTCTTTCAGGAAAAAGTAGGCCAGTACGGCGCCGATTGCAGGGAAAATAGCGCTGGCAACAGCGCCGATGGATGCGCCCATGTTGTTTATCGACAGAACATAGCCTGTCATACCGATCGGACCGCCGATGACGGCGGCAAGGATAACAAAGCGCCCGCTTTTTGTCTTTAAGGCTCTCACTACGCCTTTCAGATTTCCCCGGATCGCGTTGTATATACACGCCCATATCGCCGAGAACGCGTCATGTGTAAATGTGCTGACAAAGGGGGCAAGGATAACTGCCTGTTCGGTGGATACGAAGGGGGACATTGCCAAAGCAACTCCGAGAATCAACGTTTCCAGCGCCCATGTAACACCTGCCAAAATACCTGCAACCATTATTTTTCCTCCTTAAATACTGACTTAGCTGAGCCTTTTATAGGCATCTATGTTTTTCTTCAATCGCGCATACCGCTCGTCGGCGTACTGCTGCATGAAATCTCCGTCATAGGGTACGCGCGTCAGACCCCAAAGGGTCCAGAGATAGTCCACATACAGCTTTGCGGCGATAAAACGCTTCTTTTCCCCGATCGTTGCCTGACGCTCGTAATATGCGTTCAGAAGCGCATTGTCATTTTCTTCTGTGAAGGCGGCCTCAATGGACAGGCAGGAAAGATCCCACATGGCCTCATTCATACCGGAGTATTCCCAGTCGATCAGCCACATTTTTCCGCTGCAGTCCAGCACCCAGTTGGCAACCAGACAGTCATTGTGGCAGGGAACCTTCGGGGCATCGCCCTCGGCGTCAACCGCGGCCTTGATATCCATAATGGTCTTTGTAACATCTTCATAGTCCGAATAAAGTGCAACATGATTATCGCGGATTATTTTTTTGTAGGCTTCGGCCATTTCAAAGACCTCGAACCGCACGCCGGTATCCTCGCCGCAGGTGTGCAGCCTGCGGAAGATTTGCGCGGCCTGACGCAAATTCTCTTCGCGTTTCATTACGCGCTCATCCATCGGCTGAGGATCGGGAATGAATTTCATGACCTTCTTTCCGTCGTCGCCGAAATACAGCAGCTCCGAATCGATGCCCAGCTTACAGGCAAGCTCGGTGCTTTTTTTCTCATCCTGCCGGTTTATCAGCTCCTCTGTGCCCTCACCGGGGAGCCGGACAAGGTATTTCTCGCCGTCTGCTCTTGTCACCTTGTAGGAATGGTTCGTCATTCCGCCCAGCCGCTGGATATCGCTGTATTCTCCGCTTTTAAAAACCGTTTCCAGAAGCGCCTTAACCTTAGGCAGATCTTCTGCTTCGATCGCTCTAACTAATTCAGCCATGAGCCTTATCTCCCTTCACATATTAAAATCAACATTTTTCCAATATCCCGCTGCCGTAGGAATATTGATAGTGCTGTGAATCACACTGAAATGCAAATCCGGCAGCCGCATTATTCCCCTGCTTGTAGGATTTTATCTCAACTATCTTTGACTCCGGAACGCCGAGCTTTGCCGCAGCCTTCTTGATGAGCGCCGACCTGGTGTCGTCCCTGTATGTCTCATCAAATTCCCTAAGCTCATCCAAGGTATCAAACTCAAATATCGTGCCCGGGTCATATTTTCGCATCCGCATTTTCAATACATCCAAATGCTCTATATAAATCTTTTCCCAGAGCTTGTCCGCAGTCTGGGGAAGACGGTATTCGGCCTCAAGTATCTCCAAAAACGCCCTGCTGAACTCGGCGCTCCAGAAGGTATGTCCGAGCATATACCAGGCGTTTTCTCCGCCGATGGAAACGGAGCTGATGTACCCCTCGGAATCTTCCTGCATGCACCACTCCTCGGTGCGCCCCTCGGCGTAAACGGCGGCATAGTAGGAGTCATCCACCTCCCGCTCAAAGGGGTTAGCGGAAAAGAAGTTGTCCGCCGAGCAGACGTAGGAATTGCGAAGAATATCCCTCGCAGCCCAAATGGACGAATTGTTGTTGCGGGACAGGTACTCGGGGTTGTGTATGAGAATGACGCCGAATTTATTGCGCAGATAGTCAAACTGCTCCGCCTTATACCCCGTAACGACGTAGACCTTGGGGACACCGGCATCAATAAGCTGCCTGATCTCCCGCTCGATCAGTATCTCTCCCTTTACGTCGATCATGGCCTTATGTCTTTCATATGACAACGGGGCAAATCTGCTGGAAGTACCCGCCGCCATGATAATTGCGTTATCGACTTGAATCATTTTTGCTTTGCTCCTTTTTGGTGGGGGGTCTCAGCAGTATGTGCTGTCAAGCCTCTTTAAATCGGAATAGGTGTCGATCTCGATCACGTCATCAAAGGTACAGCGGCGAATCTCCACCTTATAGCGCTTGAGAAAGTATTCCAGCGGTACCTGATCCCAGTATCGCTCTTTTCCTCCGGGCATTTCGTAGACCTTTTTGATATCCTCGGCCAGCTTGGCGCCGTCCTCGGCGTTCCAATAGGAGATGCCGAACATGTGAAAGCAGTTTGTACCACCGATGGATACTTTGGTTATCACATTATTCTTTACCTCCAAACACCAGTCATCCGTGCTGTCGGTAGGCACGCCCAGATAATTGGAGGTGTATTGATATTTGGTGATAAGCTCCGGATTGAACAGGACGAGATCCGCTTCAAATACATAGGCGTTTTGCAGCAGATACCGGGCGACCATAGCTGAGGAGATATTGTTTGTTTCATTGTAGGCTGGATTTTCTAAAAATTGAACCTGTGGATATTTATATTTCAACTGGTCAAACTGCTCTCCAAGGTATCCCCGGACAATGTATATCTCCTGAATGCCGGCGGCTGTTACGGCATCGAGCAGAGTGTCGATCATCCGCACCCCACGGACGCGAACAAGCGGCTTGGGCGTGTTCAGAGTGATAGGTACCAGGCGGGAACCAAAGCCCGCCGCGATAAATACCGCGCGCCTGACCCGGTAAGGCTCCAGCGCATCATAGCCCGCCGGAGTAATTGCATTGTTCTCAATGCAGCCGTTTTCCGTCAGAGAAGTAATTACGCGATTTACAGAACCCACGGACATGCCGGTTCCCTCCGCAATTTCCCTCTGGGGCATTCCGCCGCCGGTGCGCTCTAAGTAGGTTAAAACATCAAATTCTTTTCTGCGTAAAATCATTGTCTTTTGCCTCTCTCAAAATATCAGAAAATAGTTTTGGAGAATTTGAAAGTTGTGTTCATAATTTCGGATTATATACAAAATTTTGAACAAGGTCAATAGGCAACAAGAGGAAAATTAACTTTCTTGCCGGCCGGTATTTATTCTTGCAAAATAATGTAACTATGATATAATACAAAATTAGCGGTTTTGTACGTTACTGAAGGGGAGAGCTTTTAAATGCTTTTTGTGTGGTTTTTGCTGTATGGCGGGATATACACAGCGGCGGAAAGTCTTTCTCAAACGCTCGGCACTGCTCATGTTGTGACTGTGCCGGCAATGCTGCTGTATACCGGAGGCTTTGTCTTCCGGCTGTGCCGGACAGGTAGGGCGCATACGGCAGGAATAAAGACAATACCGCTGAAAGATCTGAAAAAATACCTGTTCTTTTTGCCGTTGGGCGCACTTCCCGTATATAACGTTTTGACGGGAAGCGGATGGGAATTGAGCTTCTCTTTAGCGGCTCTGATGCTGTGCGCATCTATAGCTGAGGAGCTGTTTTTCAGAGGCTTTCTGCTGCGCATACTCTTAAAATGGAGCAGGGCAGGGGGCATTGTCGTCTCCGGCGCGGTGTTTGCACTGGCGCATTTTGTGAATCTCAGTCAGGGAGCGGATCTGAGCTATGTGCTGATGCAGACGCTGTGCGCTTTTTCGGCGGGAATTGGCTTTGCGGCGGTGACTGCCGCAAGCGGGAGCGTGCTCCCGTGTATTGTTGCGCATTTTCTCATCAACATATCTGCGGGAAGCGGAACTATGGGACCTGCCGAATGCGGTTTGGGGCTGTGGGTCTGTGCCGCAGTTTATGTGGTATATGGAATTTGGATATACATTAGAAATAATAAATGTGAAGTGAATTGATTTATGAGACTGTATATTGATCCCGGTACGGGAAGCATGCTCTTTACGATACTGCTGGGAGTCATCGGAGCGGGTATTTATTCTGTCAGAATGCTGCTGGTCAAGATCCGTTTTGCGCTCAGCGGCGGAAAAGCAGAAGCAAATGAAAAGAAGATCCCGTTTGTGATTTTTTCCGATGACAGGCGGTACTGGAGAGTTTTTGAGCCGGTTTGCCGGGAGTTTGACAGGCTTGGAAAGGACATCGTTTATTACACGGCCTCCCCGGACGACCCCGCACTGGATAATTCATATGAGCATGTGAAGGCGGAGTTCATCGGCAGCGGGAACAAAGCCTTTGCACGGCTGGGCTTTTTAAACGCCAGCATCGTTTTGTCCACAACGCCGGGACTGGACGTATACCAGTGGAAGCGCTCCAAGGACGTGCAGTATTATGTGCACATGTATCATGCGGCGAGCGAAGTGACCCTGTACCGCATGTTCGGCACGGATTACTATGATGCGCTGCTGGTTTCGGGACAATATCAGATACGCGATATCCGCGCGCTTGAGAAAATGCGCGGTCTGCCGCAGAAGGAAATTGTCACAATCGGCATTCCCTATATGGATGATATGGCCGCGAGGCTCGAAGCCGCGGGCCCCGCAGCGGAGCATCCCCGCACGGTTTTGCTGGCGCCATCATGGGGGCCCAGTGCCATTTTCAGCGTGTATGGCGGAAAAATCATTGATGTACTGCTGAAAACGGGCTATCACGTCATTGTACGGCCTCATCCGCAGTCTTTCACTTCCGAAAAAGAGATGATGGACAAGCTCATGAAGGAGTATCCGGAGTCTGAGCAATTGGAGTGGAACAGGGACAATGATAACTTTGAGGTACTGCGCCGCAGTGATATTCTGATATCTGATTTTTCCGGCGTTATCTTTGATTTCACGCTTATCTACGATAAGCCGGTGATCTATACCGATCCTGATTTCGATTTGAGCCCCTATGACGCGTGGTGGCTTGATACGCCGCTGTGGACAGCATCCGCGCTTCCGAGAATCGGATGCCAGTTAACAGAGGATAATATGGCAAATCTGAAAGAGCTGATCGATTCCTGCCTGACAGATCCCCAATATGCTGCCGGACGCCGCAGTGTTAAAGAGGAAACCTGGGAACACTTCGGAGAAGGCGCGCAGCGGGCGGCTGAATATTTGTTAAACAAATATGAGGAATTGACACACACGGAAGAGGATAATTGAAATGTCATTTTTTGCTCTGTTGGAAACATTACTGATCGGGCCTATAAAGCTGATTTTTGAGATAATTTACGAGCTGTCAAGCAGATTCATCGGACATCCCGGCTTGGCGATAATCATGCTGAGCCTTATCATGAACATACTTATCCTCCCGCTGTACCGGCGCGCAGACGCCATGCAGGAGGAGACGCGGGACGTGGAAGCAAAGCTTCATGACGGCGTAGTGCACATTAAAAAGACCTTCTCCGGCGATGAGCGGATGATGATCCTGCAAACCTACTACCGGCAGAACCACTATAAGCCCACGGATGTTTTAAACGGCTCTGTTTCCCTGCTTCTGGAGATCCCGTTTTTTATCGCGGCCTATCAGTTTCTCTCTCATCTCGAAATTTTAAACGGCGTCTCGCTGGGACCGATCAAAGACCTGGGCGCGCCTGACGGCTTGCTGGTCATTGGCGGCATGGCGATCAATGTCCTCCCGATCATCATGACGCTGATTAACTTCATTTCCAGTGCGCTGTACCTGAAGGGCTTTCCCATGAAAACAAAGGTGCAGATTTACGGAATGGCGCTGTTTTTCCTGATTTTCCTCTATGGCTCTCCGGCTTGCCTGGTATTTTATTGGACGCTGAACAATGTGTTTTCTCTTGTGAAAACCATTTTCTATAAGCTGAAAAATCCCCGCAAGGTACTTAGAATACTCACGGCGGCTATCGGACTGCTGCTTCTGGTCTACGGCATTTTTGCCTACCATCCGGTGTCTGTGAGAAGAAAAGCGTTTTTGATCGCAGTTGCTGTCCTGCTTATGCTTCCCACGATCGCCGCAATACTGAGAAGCAAAATGCCTGTCCGGGATAATAAGGTACAGCCGAAGCCAAACCGTAAGGTTTTCCTCCTGAGCGCGGTATTCCTGACGGTTCTTATCGGCCTGCTGATACCCTCTACGTTTATCGCGGCGTCGCCTCAGGAGTTTGTTGATATTACATACTTCCGCAATCCTCTGTGGTATATTGCGAGCACGCTTTGCATGGCGGCCGGTACTTTCCTGGTCTGGATGAATGTAGTCTACTGGGTGGCAAGCCCCAAAGGTAAGACGGCTTTGACTAAGATAATGTGGATACTGTGCGGGGTCATGCTGGTAAACTATATGTTCTTCGGCACAAACCTGGGCATAATTTCCGCGAATCTGCAATATGAGACCGGTCTGGCATTCACTCAGAAGGAACAGCTCATAAACCTTTTGGCGATGATCGCGGTTGTTGCGGTTATGTATATCTGCGTAAACAGGTGGGACCGTTTCAAGGTTGGAGTTCTGCTGACGGCGATCATAGCGCTGGGCGGTATGTCAGTGATGCACATGGTGACTATAAAGGATTCTGTTGATGAAATAGAGCTCAGTAGCAGTGACAGAGTGCCGACCATCCAGCTCAGCAAAACGGGCAAAAACGTTGTCGTTATAATGCTCGACCGTGCGGTCAACGGCTATATTCCGTATTTCTTTAGTGAAAGGCCGGAGTTAGAGAAGCAGTTTGCCGGGTTTACCTATTACGACAACACGATCTCCTTTGGAGAAAAGACCAATTTCGGCGCACCGGCTTTATTTGGGGGATATGAATATACCCCGGTGGAGATAAACAAGAGAGCTTCCGAACCTCTTGTCTCCAAGCACAATGAAGCCTTAAAGGTCATGCCCGTCCTGTTTGCCGAAAACGGCTATGAAGTCACGGTGTGTGATCCCACATATGCAAATTATCAGTGGATACCCGATCTGACGATCTTTGATGACTATCCCGATATAAAAACCTATATTACAAAGGGAAGATTCGGTGATCCCGCACAAAAAGAGCGGGTTATTAAAAACAACGACAGGAATTTCTTTTGCTTTGGCATCCTGAAGTCCATGCCGCTGTTTTTCCAGTCTACGATTTATGACAACGGCCGGTATATTCAGGCAGGACGCCCTTCCAACGAAGTGGTATACTCCACTCAAACCAGAGACGGTATGTCCGTGTCGTCAGGAATAGGCTCGAACTTTATGGATCCTTATAATGTCCTGTGCAGTCTGCCTGTGATGACGGAAATCACGGACAGCGGGGACAATACCTTCATGGTCATGACAAATGACACCACCCATGAGCCGAATCTCCTTCAGGAGCCGGATTATACTCCCGCGATGAACATAGATAATACGGAGTACGACCTCGCGCATACGGACAGATTTACCTGCAACGGCAGAACCCTGAACATGCAAAGTGAGCTGCAGATGATCCATTATCAGACGAATATGGCAGCGATGATCCAGCTTGGCAAGTGGTTTGATTACCTGCGGGAAAACGACGTCTATGACAACACCAGAATCATTATTGTTGCCGACCACGGACAACCGCTGGGAGATTTCGACGAACTGGTCATGGACGATGGCACAAATGACCTGAAAAATGTGGAGGGATATTATCCTCTGCTGCTGGTGAAGGATTTTGACAGCAGGGAATTTACAACGTCCCATGAATTTATGACCAATGCGGATGTCCCAACGCTTGCAACGAAGGATCTCATTTCAAATCCGACAAATCCCTTTACCGGGAACGCGATCAACAGCAATGAGAAGACCGCCCACGATCAGTACATTATCATGTCTATGTTCTGGGATGTTACATCGAACAACGGCAATACATATGCGCCCGCTCCATGGGCCAGCGTCAAAGATGACCTCTGGAATAAAGACAACTGGACATTCTCTGACGAGGAGCAGGTTCTGGCACAGCATGCACTGCCGTAATATAATCAGTTCTGCTTCATGAACAAAAAACGCTCTCGGCAGCCATTTGGCTACCGAGAGCGTTGGTGATTTTGTTGAAGTGAAATAATGATCTGCAATCATCGTGAAATTTTCCGCTTGTACGGAAAGTGAAATAAAATCCACCCATCCGGCGTCGAGCGGGATTTTATCATCGAAGATGATTTCACCCACCCGGCAGGGTGGATTTCGCTGAAAATTAAAAGCCTTTGTCTGTACTGACAAAAGAACATCTCATCATAGATTCCCCTTTGCAGTATTGATAGAGGCAATCAGCAGCCGGCGGATTACGCCGCAATCGTGCAAAATGGACATGCCAATTTCTGCCGACATAAATTCTGCCTTCTGCATTAGCTCCAGCCAGTATTCCGTTTCATAGCATTCTTTCAATGAAATTTGAAGTTTCGATATAAAGTCCGGTCTGCTGTGGGCATATTTTGCCTCACGGATGTTTGCACCGATGGAGGTAGCGCTTCTCTCCAACTGATTTACGAGAGAATAATGACCTTTTATGCCATCGGTCAGCTTCAATACCTTGACAGCAAAATCCATTGACAAATCTGCAAGTTTATTTTCAGCCAAAAGGAATCACCCCCTTGACCATGATACAATGAAATCCTTGCTGACGCAAGGATGAAATCTGCTGCGCAGGTGAAATCCACTTATAGTGGATGAAATAAAATCCACCCATCCGGCGTCGAGCCGGATTTCATCCCCGCAGGGGATTTCATCATCGAAGATGATTGCACCCACCCGGCAGGGTGGATTTCGTTGAAAATTAAAAGCCTTTGTCTGTACAGACAAAGGCTTTTAATTTTCTGGTGCGAGAGAGGAGACTTGAACTCCCACGTCGGTTGACACACGCCCCTCAAACGTGCCTGTCTACCTGTTCCAGCACTCTCGCATATCCTTTTTTAAAGGCAAGAGTTATTATAGCAGAGAAACTGAGAATGTCAAGAATTAATTTAAAATTTTTCTTCCTTTCCGATATAAACTGCTGTAAACGCCGCCGTGAGCAGCAGCGCGATGAGCATAAGCACGCCGCCGACACGGGGCGCGACGAGGTAATGGAGGGATAAATACGCATAGTAGCAGTGCAAGGATGCAAGCTCGGCCAGCAGCGGAACGGGGAAGAAGCGCCAATCCCGGAAAGCAAGAACGAGCGCGAGCACGCCGGGGATATAAAAGTACCTGTCGTGCATATGCGGCAGCAGATAGGGGATGCCCATGGCAAGCAGCAGGGCAAAGCCGAGGATCACCGTATCATCAAGCTCTTTGCGCTTTACTGCGGCGATAATGTAAGCCGCGAATACAAGGCAAAATGCCGCCGCGATCAGAAGCTCCGGCCAGATTCCGACGTCCTCTCCCCACTGAAGCATGCTCGTCAGGGAGGGGGCGTTGTAATTCATCGCGCTTCCGACGGTTTCGGCCTGAGAGAAATACAGCGTCATCGTCTCCCAAAACGGCCTTCCGGCGATGACGGCGGGCAGCATGAACACTGCGTATGCGGCGGGGAAGATAAGAAGCTGGCGCCACTTTATCTTTTTAGCAAGCAGAAGGATGAAAAACACGGGGATGACAAAAACCGCCTGCAGCTTAAAGGCAAGGCATGCCGCGAGCGAGACTATGGCACCCGCGCCCTTGCCGCTCAGACCGAGATACAGAGCCAAGATTCCGAAAAAGGCGTATATGCTGTCGCACTGGCCCCAGTATGCGCTGTTCAGGACAACGGTGGGGAGGTACAGCACAGCGAAGAATACTCCGAGCAGCCGCGCCTTGCTGTCGGTATAAAGCCCCAGCAGCTTCATGCATGCCCATGCGAGCAGCACGTCAAATAAAATCGACAGCAGCTTGATGAGATAAAGCTCCGGGATATCAAAATACGAAAACAGCGCGAGGAAGTACAAATACGGCGGATTGTAATTTCCGATGGGATAGCGCAGTGCGGCAAAGCCGCCGTTATCGCGGAAAAACTGAGTCCACGGTGAGAGGAAGGCTATGTAATCGCCGCTTTCATAATTGCGCAGTGCGGCTCTTATGGCAAGCGCCAGCGCGGTGAGCACGAAGGCGGCGATAAACAGCGTTTTGTTTTCAAAAATCTTTTCCCGCTTCAAAAGCAGAAGTGCCAGCGCGAATATTGCAAGCAGACAAACGGCCATAAAAATGTTCATATACTCTCCAAACAGACAAAAAAGCGGCTGCCCGATTATAGCAACCGCCGAAAAATTCAAATTTCACAAAATATTTCTTGACATAGCTATATACATAATGATAAAATAACTTGCTATGTTTCCATATGGCAAAACGCTGGCACCCCAGCGTTTACAATCACAATATACCATCAACCCGGCGTAAATACAACACCGAGGCGGCCAAAATCAACAACTGCCCCGGGCGTTTCAAACTGCGATTAAGGAGTGTGTGCCAATGCCAAAAGATGTTCTCTACGGCAAAACTCTCAGAAAGAGCTTTGCAAGATACGAAGAGATTCAGGACATGCCCAACCTGCTGGAGATCCAGAAAAAGAGCTATAAGTGGTTTCTGGAGACCGGTCTGCGCGAGGTGTTCAGGGATACCGACGCTGTGACCGATTACTCCGGAAATCTTGAGCTGAGCTTCGTCGATTACTCGATGGACGAGAAGCCCAAGTATTCCGAGGAGGAGTGCAAGGCCCGCGATGCGACGTATGCAGCGCCGCTGAAGGTCAGCGTACGCCTGCGCAACCTTGAGACTGAGGAGATCAAGGAGCAGGAGATATTCATGGGCGATTTCCCGCTCATGACCGCCGGCGGCACCTTTATTATAAACGGCGCCGAGCGCGTTATCGTATCTCAGATCGTCCGCTCTCCCGGCGTGTACTATGATAAGACCACCGACCGCAGCATGACAAGCCTTTATGCCGCGACCGTCATCCCTTATCACGGCGCATGGCTGGAGTACGAGACCGACGCAAACGACGTTTTCTATGTCCGCATCGATAAAAACCGCAAGCTGCCCATCACATGGTTCCTCAAGGCCATGGGACGCTACGATGAGACAAAGCCCGAAACATGGCTCTCCTGCACTCCCGACACCATAGTCGGTGCAACCACGAACGAGCGCCTGAAGGAGATTTTTGGCGACGATGAGCGCATAAACGTCACCATCGACAAGGATACCACCACCAGCCGTGACGAGTGCCTGATTGAGATATACCGCAAGCTCCGCCCGGGCGATCCCCCCACTGTTGAGAGTGCAGAGGCGCTGCTTGACAGCCTGTTCTTTGACCGCCGCCGCTATGACATCTCAAATGTCGGACGCTATAAGTTCAATAAGAAGCTTGCTCTGCGTACCCGTATTGTGGGCTTTACGCTGGCAATGCCTGTTGCCGACCCGCGCACGGGCGAGATAATCGCCGACGAGGGCGAAGTCATCTCCCGCGAGAAGGCCGAGCTTATTGACGAAGCCGGAGTAGTGGACGTGTATCTGAACGTTGACGGTAAGACCGTCCGCGTGTTCTCAAACGGCATGGTTCCCCTCGGCAGCATGGTCGATTTCGACCCCGAGGAGCTGGGCATCAAGGAAAAGGTGCGCGGCATCGTGCTCAAATCGCTTATGGAGCAGTACGAGGGCGACGCTCTCAAGGAGGCCATTCTTGAGAATATCGACCTGCTCATACCCAAGCACATCGTCGTTGACGATATGTTTGCCTCCGTAAACTACCTCAACTGCCTTGCTTACGGCATAGGCGAGAAGGACGATATCGACCATCTCGGCAACCGCCGCGTTCGCTGCGTCGGCGAGCTGCTGCAGAACCAGTTCCGCATCGGCTTCTCCCGCATGGAGCGCGTTATCCGCGAGAGAATGACCCTTCAGGATCTGGACATCGTAACGCCGCAGAGCCTCATAAATATCCGCCCTGTCACGGCGGCTATCAAGGAGTTTTTCGGCTCAAGCCCGCTGTCCCAGTTCATGGATCAGACAAACCCGCTCTCCGAACTTACCCATAAGCGCCGTATGTCCGCCCTCGGCCCCGGCGGCCTGAGCCGCGAGCGCGCGTCCTTTGACGTCCGCGACGTTCACTACAGCCACTACGGCCGTCTGTGCCCGATAGAGACTCCTGAAGGCCCCAACATCGGCCTTATCTCCTACCTTGCATCGTATGCAAGAGCCAATGAGTACGGCTTCCTCGTAGCGCCCTTCCAGAAGGTCGAAAAGGGCACCTGCCGCGTGACCGATCAGGTGGACTACCTGACCGCGGACATGGAGGATAACTACATCGTCGCTCCCGCGACCGAGCCGCGCGACGAAAACGGCTGCCTTGTCAATAAGCGTATCACCTGCCGTCACCGCGACGAGATCATCGAGGTCGACCGTGAGCGCGTTGATTATATCGACATCAGCCCGAGAATGATGGTTTCCATTGCAACCGCAATGATCCCCTTCCTCGAAAACGACGACGCAAACCGTGCCCTGATGGGCGCGAACATGCAGCGTCAGGCGGTGCCTCTGATGGTAACTCAGGCTCCTATCGTCGCGACCGGCATCGAGCATAAGTGCGCTGTAGACTCCGGCGTCGTGATCCTTGCCGAGGATGATGGCGAGGTCATACGCTCTGACGCGCAGAACATCACCGTCAGATACGACAGCGGCGATATAAAGAGCTATAAGCTCATCAAGTTTGCCCGTTCCAACCAGGGCACATGCGTAAACCAGAGACCCATCGTGTCTCTCGGCGACCGCGTGAACAAGGGCGATGTTATCGCCGATGGCCCCAGCACCAGCCAGGGCGAGATTTCCCTCGGCAAGAACGTGCTGGTAGGCTTTATGACATGGGAAGGCTACAACTACGAGGACGCTATCCTCATAAATGAACGCCTTGTCATGGAGGACGTTTTCACCTCCATCCATGTTGAGGAATATGAGTGCGATGCGCGTGATACGAAGCTCGGGCCCGAGGAGATCACCCGCGATATCCCCGGTGTCGGCGACGACGCTCTGAAATATCTCGACGAGCGCGGCATAATCACCGTCGGCGCGGAGGTTCGCGCCGGAGATATCCTCGTCGGCAAGGTCACGCCCAAGGGCGAGACTGATCTGACCGCTGAGGAGAGACTGCTTCGTGCGATCTTCGGCGAGAAGGCGAGAGAAGTGCGCGACACCTCGCTTAAAGTACCCCACGGCGAGAGCGGCATAATCGTCGACGTCAAGGTGTTCACCCGCGAAAACGGCGACGAGATGAGCCCCGGTGTCAACGAGGTCGTTCGCGTCTACATTGCTCAGAAGCGTAAGATCTCCGTCGGCGATAAGATGGCCGGACGGCACGGCAACAAGGGCGTTGTATCGCGCATACTGCCGCGCGAGGATATGCCTTATCTGCCCGACGGCACGCCGCTTGATATAGTCCTCAATCCTCTGGGCGTTCCCTCCCGAATGAATATCGGTCAGGTGCTTGAGGTTCACCTCGGCTATGCGGCTCAGGCACTGGGCTGGAAGGTCGCGACCCCGATTTTCAACGGCGCGAACGAGGAGACCATACGCGATACCCTGCGTCAGGCGGGACTTCGCGAGGACGGCAAGAGCGAGCTTTACGACGGTCGCACCGGCGAGAAGTTTGATAACGACGTAACTGTCGGCTGGGTGTACTTCCTGAAGCTGCACCACCTTGTCGACGATAAGATCCATGCCCGCAGCACCGGCCCCTACAGCCTTGTAACTCAGCAGCCTCTCGGCGGCAAGGCTCAGTTCGGCGGCCAGCGCTTCGGCGAAATGGAAGTATGGGCTCTCGAGGCCTACGGCGCGGCGTATACTCTTCAGGAGATCCTGACCGTCAAGTCCGACGATGTTACGGGCCGCGTCCGCACCTATGAGAGCATTGTCAAGGGCAACAACATCCCGCAGCCGGGCGTACCGGAATCGTTCAAGGTTCTGGTCAAGGAGCTGCAGTCGCTGTGCCTTGATATCCGCGTTCTCGATAAGGACGGACAGGAAATAGAGCTCAAGGACGACGATGACGACGAGTTTGTTCCCAAGATGAAAGACGATATGTTTGAAACCTTCGACAGCGACTCCGATATAGAATCCGAGGGCTACAGCATCGAGGACATCCCCGAGAGCGACGATGACGATTTCGGTTTCGACACATCCGATGACTACAGTGAGGAGGATGAATAATAATGAGCTACACACCCTTTGACGCCATAAAAATAGGAATTGCCTCCCCTGAAATGATACTCTCATGGTCCTCCGGAGAGGTCACAAAGCCCGAGACTATAAACTACCGCACCCTGAAGCCCGAGCGCGACGGACTTTTCTGCGAGCGCATTTTCGGGCCCACCAAGGACTGGGAGTGCCACTGCGGAAAGTACAAAAAGATCAGCTACAAGGGCAAGATCTGCGACCGCTGCGGCGTTGAAGTAACAAAGAGCAAGGTACGCCGTGAGCGCATGGGTCATATCGAGCTTGCCGCCCCCGTATCACATATCTGGTACTTTAAGGGCATACCCAGCCGCATGGGACTTCTGCTCGACCTCACCCCGAGGATACTTGAAAAGGTTCTGTACTTTGCAAATTATATAGTTACCGATCCCGGCTTCACCCCGCTGGAGAAATGCCAGATACTCACCGAGAAAGAGTATAGGGATATGCGCGAGAAGTACGAGGATGACTTTGACGCAGGCATGGGCGCCGAGGCTATAAAGAAGCTTTTGCAGCAGATAGACTGCGAGCAGCTTTCCGCCGAGCTTAAAGAGCAGCTTGCCAACGCCTCCGGCCAGAAGAAGGCAAAGCTTGTCAAGCGTCTTGAGGTCGTCGAGGCATTCCGCCAGAGCGGCAACAAGCCCGAGTGGATGATAATTGACATTCTGCCCGTTATCCCGCCCGAGATCCGCCCCATGGTTCAGCTCGACGGCGGCAGATTTGCCACCAGCGACCTCAACGACCTGTACCGCCGTGTCATAAACCGCAATAACCGTCTGAAAAGACTCATCCAGCTCAACGCGCCGGATATCATAGTCCGCAACGAAAAGCGCATGCTTCAGGAGGCTGTTGACGCACTTATCGACAACGGCCGCCGCGGCAGAGCGGTCACGGGCGCAAACTCCCGCGCTCTCAAGTCCCTTTCCGATATGCTCAAGGGCAAGCAGGGACGTTTCCGCCAGAACCTGCTGGGCAAGCGTGTCGACTATTCCGGACGTTCCGTTATCGTTGTCGGCCCCGACCTCAAGATATACCAGTGCGGCGTTCCCAAGGAAATGGCAATCGAGCTGTTCCGCCCCTTCGTCATGAAGAAGCTGGTTGAGGACGGCGTTGCGAACAATATAAAATCCGCAAAGAAGATGGTCGATAAGCAGCGCACCGAGGTTTGGGACGCGCTCGAGGTCGTCATCAAAGAGCACCCCGTTCTGCTCAACCGCGCGCCTACCCTGCACCGTTTAGGTATTCAGGCGTTTGAGCCGATCCTCGTTGAGGGACGCGCGCTCAAGCTGCACCCGCTGGTGTGTACCGCGTACAACGCCGACTTCGACGGCGACCAGATGGCTATCCACGTTCCTCTGTCGGCTGAGGCTCAGGCCGAGGCGAGAATACTCATGCTCTCTGCCAATAACCTCCTCCGTCCTCAGGACGGACACCCTGTCACCGTTCCGACTCAGGATATGATCCTCGGCTCGTACTACCTCACCATGAAGCGCATCGGCAAGGCCGAAAAGGGCGCTGAGAGAGTGCTTATTGCTGAAGCCGGAGATACGGACTTTGTTAAGGACGAGATCGTTGACGGCGATGATTACGTCGCGGCCGAGGAAGCGGTAAAGGCAGCCGGCGGAAATCCCCCGAAATATAAGCCTGTTCTGCGCTACCGCGACCCCAACGAGGCGATCATGGCATACAGCCAGGGCGAGGTCGGACTTCACGCTCCCATACTCGTTCGCGTTACCAAGGTCATCGACGGCGTTGAGAGAAGCAAGATCATCGAGAGCACCGTCGGTCGCATTATCTTCAATGAGAACATCCCGCAGGATCTTGGCTATGTTGACCGCAGCGATCCGGAGCATGCCTTCGACCACGAGATAAGCTTCCAGGTCGGCAAGAAGCAGCTCGGCGATATTATCGACCGCTGCATCAAAAAGCACGATTTCACCATTTCCGCCGAGGTGCTTGACAGCATCAAGGCAATGGGCTATAAATACTCCACCCGCGGCGCTATCACTATCTCCATCGCGGATATGACCGTCCCCGAGGCGAAGAAGACCCTCATAAACGAGACTGAGGAGAAGGTCATCGCAATCGAGCGCCAGTTCAAGCGCGGCTTTATAACCGACGATGAGCGCTACCGCCTTGTCGTTTCCGAGTGGGAAAAGACCACGAAGGATGTAACGAACGCGCTCCAGAACTGTCTTGACACCTATAACCCCATCTACATGATGGCAAACTCAGGCGCCCGTGGTTCAATGAACCAGATCCGTCAGCTTGCCGGTATGCGCGGCCTGATGGCCAACACCTCCGGTAAGACCATCGAGATACCCATCAAGGCAAACTTCCGTGAGGGCCTGTCCGTTCTGGAGTACTTCATCTCCTCCCGAGGCGCACGAAAGGGTCTTGCCGATACCGCACTGCGTACCGCAGACTCCGGCTACCTCACCCGTCGAATGGTCGATGTCTGCCAGGACGTCATCATCCGCGAGCCCGATTGTGGCACGACCGACGGCGTATGGGCTTCCGCAGTCTATGATAAGGGACAGATGGTTCAGTCCTTTGGCATCAGCATTCACGGCAGATTCCCCGCCGTTCCGATATGCGACCCCGCAACCGGCGAGGTTCTCTTCGACACAGACCATATGCTCATGCCGGATGATGCCGATGTGCTCGAGGCACACGGCATTGACAGAGTGCTCATCCGCAGCGTCCTCTCCTGCGAGGCACGCACCGGCGTGTGCGCAAAGTGCTACGGCATAAACCTTGCTATCGGCCAGCCCGTAAGCGCGGGCGAGGCTGTCGGCGTCATTGCCGCGCAGTCCATCGGCGAGCCCGGTACTCAGCTTACCATGCGTACCTTCCACACCGGCGGCGTCGCCGGCGACGATATCACCCAGGGTCTTCCCCGTGTTGAGGAGCTGTTTGAGGCGCGCAAGCCCAAGAAAATGGCTGTTCTGTCCGAGATCTCCGGCACCGTCTCCATTGAGGAGACGAAGAAGGGCGCGCTGTTTGCAATCAGCGTCGTCAACGAGGCCGAGGGCGACACGAGGGTCTACACGGTTCCGCACTCGGCAGGCATACTTGTCAAGGCCGGTGCGCACGTCGACAAGGGTCAGGAGCTGACCAGCGGCGCGCTCAGCCCGCACGATGTTCTTCGTATACGCGGCATAGACGATGATGAGTTCGGCCGTCCCGGTGTCCGCACCTATATCATCCAGGAGGTTCAGAAGGTCTACCGTCAGCAGGGCGTTGATATCAACGATAAGCATATCGAGATCATTGTGCGTCAGATGATGCGCAAGGTCAGGATAGAGGATGCGGGAAGCACCGAGCTTCTGCCCGGCTCCACCATTGATATCGGCGAGCTTAAAGCCGCAAACCGCAAGATCGACGAGAGGATCGCGGCAGGCGAGGAGGGACTTTCCAAGGCGACCTATACCCAGCTTCTCATGGGTATCACAAAGGCGTCTCTGGCAACCGAGAGCTTCCTGTCTGCGGCATCCTTCCAGGAGACCACAAAGGTTCTCACCGAGGCCGCCATCAAGGGCAAGGTCGATCACCTTGTCGGCCTGAAGGAGAACGTCATCATCGGCAAGCTCATCCCCGCAGGCTCCGGACTTGCGATGTACCGCGACTTCGAGGAAAAGACCGACGAGAGCGTAGCCTCCGAGGCCGAGAGCTTCGTTGACCTCTCCGCACTTGTCGGAAGAACCAACGCACTTTAATAAAATAGAAGACTGCTGCATATTCATGCAGCAGTCTTTTTTATACACGCTATTGTCATTATTAGCCAAAACGATCGGCCACAGATTGTAGCAACTGACAAAAATATACTGCTGTCGTTGACCGGCAGGAATTACTATGATATTATGGAATCAATAGTAAATACGAGTGGTAATTATGGGGATTTAATATGTGAGGGGTGAATCCGATGAACAGAAGAATAGCAGCGTTGATTCTCGTGATATTGCTCGCTGTCGTTCTGCTTGCCGCAGCGCTGTATTTTCTGCTGCCGGTCAAGCTTGTTGACGCGAATGCTGCTGAGCATGTGGTTGTCACCGCCTCGGGCGAGAGCATAGCGCTTGATGGCGAGGAACTTTCCGAGGTCACGGCTCTTCTTGAGCAGACCAAAGCACGCCGCTGCTTTGCTCCGGCGCAGCTTTATGAGGAGAAAAACGGTCTGGAGCTGGACATCGTAACAGATGACGGCCCGCTGCATATCGTCCTCGGCGAGGAGAGCTATTTATACTCCTCCGCTGACGATACGATATGGTATTCCATCATCTCCGCCGGGCAGCTTAGAGACAATATTGAGAAAGCACTTTCATAAGAATAAGCTTCCGTTCCGAGTGGAACGGAAGCTTTTATCATGATTTCGATATTTCAAAGACAATTTCAACATCATTGACATATAGTCTCGATTTGCCGAGAATGCCTGTGGTTTTGACATAAGTGCCGCCCGAGCCGCCCTTGAGGGATATAACCTGCGGCCCTATTATCTCAAGCCCCTCGCCGCAGCGCAGACTGACTGGCTCCTGCCAGTACGGGGTGAGATTTCCGCAGTCATCGAGCGCGCGTATCCTTACGGCGGCAACGTCGTAGGTGTCGCCCTCAATAAGCTTCGTGCTTCTTACGGATACATCCAGATGCACCTGCTGCCCCGGCTTTTTGATGACGGATTTTACGACCGCACCGTCCTTTACCGCGTCAAAGCGCCAGACCGTTGCCTCGCCGCCCCAGTTGCTCACATATTTGCCGTAAAGCTCGTATCCGTCGGAGAATTTCAGACCGTTGAAAAGCATGAGCTTTGCAAATTTCGCGATTATTTTCGGCGGCAGAGCGCTCGGCCCGAACTTCGCTATCGCGTTAAGACAGTCTTTAAGATCGCCCGCGACCTTGGCGGGATAATGCTCCTGCGTTTCGAGCATGGAGCCGATAAAGTCATCTATGATGACCGGAGGATGGGGCAGCGCCGGGTATTCATCAGAGGGGAAGAACTCTTTTACGAACACTCCGTTTTTGTACAGCTTAACGCTGTCGGCATTGGTGAAAACATATACCCTGCCGAGATCTCCGGCGGGGTGCTCGCCTATATCCATGGACGACGACACATCGCAGCATGGCACGCTGTCGCTCTGGCTTGCGTATACCGCAGCAGCAAGCTTGGGATTGCGGAACATATCCAGCACGCCGTGATAGCATATGCCGTCGCCGCTGCCGAAATCCTGATGGGTGTTGTAGTCGAACATGCACCATGGGAAGATACCGCAGATATCGTCGGCAGCGTACATCGCGTCGAGAACCTTAGCGTGACGCAGCGCGTGACTGAGTCGGTGGCGCTCATCGTCAAAAGCTTTGGTGGGGAACATATGCCCGTTGCATTCTGAGACTAAATAGGGCTTGTTTTTCTTCGATGTGACCGCGCTTTTAGGCTTGAGACCGGCGTTTTCGCCGCTGTGGGAGAAGTCATTGAAGGCGTATACGTCTTCAAGAAGATGGCTCTTTTCAATGTACCGCACGCCGCTTGTCTGGCGGCTGCCGTCTATATCGTGCGCTGTTTTGTTCGTTAGGCGGTACAGCTCGTCGCAGTCCTGCGACTCGTTTATTCGGACTCCCCAGAGAATGATAGACGGGTGATGCATATACTGGCGAACCATCTCGTCGGTGTTGGCGACGGCCTGCTTTTTCCATTCGTCGTCGCCTATGTGCTGCCAGCCGGGAATCTCGGTAAAGACCAAAAGCCCCAGCTCATCGCAACGGTCTATGAAGTGCTGCGACTGTGGATAGTGCGAGGTTCTAACGGCGTTGACGCCAAGCTCCTGCTTGAGTATCTCCGCGTCAAGCTCCTGCATGGAGGCGGGCATCGCGTAGCCTACATACGGGTAGGACTGATGGCGGTTAAGCCCGCGCAGCTTTAGCTTCTCACCGTTGAGATAAAAGCCGTCGTTTTCAAACCTTGCGGTTCTGAAGCCGAAGCGGAGGGATTTTTCGTCGATTACGATATCGCCCTCGCAGGCGGTGACGCGGGCGGTATATAGCGCCGGCGAGTCGGGCGACCAAAGGCGGCTGTCGGGCACGCTTATCGTAACATCTCTGCCGCAGCCGGAGGCAACAATGCTGCCGTTTTCGTCAATAATATTTGTGATGACGGAGCTGCCCCCACTTTTTATCCTGAGGCGAACCTCGTGAAGATCGGTATTTTCAAGGAGAATCTCCTCAATATATCCGCACTTGCGCACCTCGAGTGATACCTCGCGGTACAGTCCGCCGTAGCACAGGTAGTCTATAACAAAGCCGAAGGGCGGGATGTTGAGGCTCTCGCGCGTATCGAGCCTGACATCTATAGTGTTTTCAGCGCCGAATTTGACCTGCTCTGTGATATCTACGGTAAAGGCGGTGTAGCCGCAGGCGTGCTGCCCGGCTTTAACGCCGTTGCAGAACACCTCGGCCAAGTGCGCCGCGCCGTCAAAGCGCAGCAGCAGACGCAGGCCGCTCCACTCCTCCGGAGCAAAAAAACGCTTCCTGTAGCCGCAGACCATTTGATAGTCTGTGCAGTCAATGTAGTTGTACGGGATCTCGCAGGCGGTGTGCGGCAGCCGCACAATGACTGCGTCGTCAAAGCCGCTGTCAAAATCCTTTGTGAAAAGCCATCCGTTATTGAAAGGAATATTCATCGCTCAGGCTCCTTACTCTTTTATTATGGCAATTTTATCATACTCTGCCGCATTTGCAAATAATTATTGCGCTTGAGCGGCAATTCCGTTATAATATGAACGAATTTTTGTATGGGAGTATGAATAATGGATAAGCTGCTGAACACTAAACTGTTCCTCCTGGATATGGACGGCACTCTCTACCTCGGCGACGAGGTTTTCGATGGCGCGATAGATTTTATCAATACCATAAAGGCAACCGGCAGGGAGTATATATACCTGACAAATAACTCCTCCCGAGCGGGCGTTGACTATGTCGAAAGACTGCGCAAGTTAGGCTTCCCCTGTGAGATGGAGAATGTATTCACCTCCGGCATGGCGACCGCAATGTACTTAAACAACAAATTCCCCGGCGCTGCGGTCTACCCGGTGGGAACTCCGGCGTTTCTAAACGAGCTTGAAAGCTACGGCGTCAGGCTTGAGGACAGCGAGGATGTCAAGGTCGTCTGCGTCGGCTTTGACACAACGCTTACATATGAAAAGCTCGATAAAGCGGTGCACTATCTGCGCCGCGGCGCCGCGTTCGTTGCGGCAAACCCGGACTGGGTGTGCCCCATGCCGGAGGACGAGGTACTGCCCGACTGCGGCAGCATCTGCGCCCTGCTGACCGCTGCGTCCGGCGTTGAGCCGGAGTTTATCGGCAAGCCGAACAGGAATATGGTTGACATAATATCCGGCAAGACCGGCGTCCCGAACGAGAATATATGCTGCGTGGGCGACAGGCTTTATACCGACATTGCCGTTGCGCAGAACGCGGGCGCTGTGTCGGTTTGCGTGCTGTCGGGCGAGAGCAGCGAAGACGATATAGCGGCCTCCGAGCGAAAGCCCGATTACGTTCTCAGGGACGTTGCGGAGATCGCAAGGATTCTTAAAGAAAACTAAACAAATATCCCCTTTGCGGAAAAACGCAAAGGGGATATTTGCATATTTCCGGAGCGCCCTTGCTTTGGCAGTGTATGCCAAATAAGAGTTGACATGGCATAACAATTGCTGTAACATGTAATTATAACCATGATTGCAACTATTAAACAGGGAATTAACGCCAAAATGCCCCGAAATGAGGCCTTGGTGCAGCACATGAACGTGAAAAGGAAATGAGGCGAGACCAATGAACAGTTAAAACTGTAAGGGTTTGAGCTAAATGACGATAAGTAATGCAAAAATTCTTGAGCTTAATTAAGGAGGCAGATGATGAAAAAACTAAGCAAACTATTGAGTTTTATACTCATAATCAGTATGCTTCTTTGCATACCGGCATTTGCCGCAGAGCCGGAGAATACGTTTGAACCTACCGGTCAAATTGGCGATGATGTTTATTACAGCTACGATAAGGATGCTAAGATAATCAGAATCTATGGAACAGGAGCAACGTATGACTACGATGGTTACCCTCCTCTACAGTGGGCTCTGCCCTCCGGATGGACGCTTTCTCCAATATACTTTTGCAATGAGGATGTTGACACGGTTATAGTTGAAGATGGAGTTACTTACTTGGGCAGCAACTTGCTGTGCGGCATATTTCCTACGCAATTTATCATCGCTGACAGCGTAACCAGCACTAATTCAGACCTCTATTACTCAATTGGGGATGAGACATCCATATACTTCTATGGAAATGCCCCTGCCGTAGTAGATAAAGACGGAAAGCCGGATTCGATTCGACGTTGGAGAGATGAGTTCCCGACCATATATTACCTCCCTGACACCACAGGTTGGGATAAGTTCGATATCCAAAAATATGACACTGATAAACGGGAATTTGTCTCGGTCACAGATGATTATCTCAAGACCTTCTGCGGAGCGCCCTACTGCGACGTGGCGGGCGACGCATGGTGCGCGGACGCTGTTTTCGAGATGTGGCGCTGCGGTCTGATGAACGGCACGTCGATTGATTATTTCTCCCCCAACGCGAGCCTCACCCGCGGCATGATGGCGACGATACTCTACCGCATGGCCGGTGAGCCGGAATACACCGGCGGCGCGGGCAGCGACAAGTTCGCGGATGTCGGCGAAGGCAGATTCTGTGACAAGGCGATAGGCTGGGCGAGTGCAAACGGCATTGTATTTGGTTACGAAGACGGCAGCTTCAAGCCCGACAGGGCGCTGAATCGTCAGGAGCTTGCGGCACTGCTGTACCGCTATGACTGGAAGTTCACCGAACATGAAGTTGACAAAAATGGGCTCTCCCTCGACGCATCGACGGCAGCCGACTGGGACACTGTGAGCAGCTTTGCAAAGGAAGCGATGCAGTGGGCAGTGGATAAGGGCATCATATACGGAACGGACAGCACAAAGCTTGTCCTGGCTCCCTTTGGAACAGCGACCCGCGCCCAGATAGCGGTCATGCTGAGCCGCTATTTGACAACCTGATACACGCAAAAAAATACGGCCTGCGGAATTTCTTCCGCAGGCCTGTTCATTTTTTTATCAGCCGTATACCCACGCATTGGGAAGATAGCGGCACTGGATCTGAGGATTTGAGCATTTGGTGATATATTCGCCTCTGTACCAGATAACGGCGCTCGTTCCGCCGTCAAGGTTCATGGCCTGATATGCGTCGTAACGCACCATTATGTCGGTGCATTCGGGAAGTCCCACGCCGAGCGAGCGGCCGACGAGCCTGCCCTCGATAACGAGCATGAGTATTTCGCCGTGGCGTGTCTGGCCGAGGACGGCTCTGGGCTGAATGGAGGTGAAGCCGGACATTTCGTCAACGAGCACCTTGCCGTCGATTATAAGTGCGGGGCTGAACTCAACGGCGTCCGTCGTGCCGATTCCGACATCGTTGTATGCGTCGGTGATGTACAGCCTGTCGTCGCTGTGCAGCTCTATGCGCTTTTTGCCGTAGCCGTAGTGCGTGCCGTATTCTCTGCCCTCGCACATGGTATATCCGGCCAGGTCACCGCCGGAGCCGACGCCGTTTTCGTCGATAAATCCGCTGCCGGTTATGCCGATAACGCCGTCGTTATTCTTGACAAGATCCTCAAGGTATTCGCCGTAGGCGCCTATATGGCTTGAGAGACAGCAGCGCAGAAGCGAGGGATCCTTTGCGATAGCAAGAACGCCCTGATAGCCCGAGCCCTTGACGCGGACGATGAGCAGCTTGTTTTCGGCATCGACCGCAAGCACCTGATCGCCCTTTGTCGTCTCGATAGAAGTACCGTCATCGTCAATGCCGGCTTCGTTTATGTAGATCTTATCCCAGCCCTTTTTCGTGACATCGGGATGCGCCTTGACGTACTGCTCAAACGAATGCTCGTCCAGCTCACTGAAGAGTTTGAAGAAATCCTTTTTGCTCTCAAGCTCCTTGTCGGCCTTGTTATCCTTGCTGTCTGTCCACTTGCTGATTATCCCCGCTTGGTCGTTCTCGGCATCCGTGACACGCCCCATGACCTCATCTATCATATCCTGCGGGAAGAAAAGCTCCGCCATCCAATGATGGCTGAGTGTGGACATGGCGGTCTCAATATATGCCTCGCGTAGATTTTTGATGGCCGGGATGTTTGTATAGACAACAAAGGTATATAAACCCGCCAGCAGAGCGATTATGCAAGCGAAAGTTATGAGCACTCTGCGGAGCTTATGCGGTTTTTTCGCCTTCTTTGCGGGCTTGGCCTTTGCTTTTTCTTTGGGCTTGACGGCGACTGCGGCGGAGCTTTTTGCCTCGCGTGCGGGCTGAGTTTTTGAGGATGAATGTCTGCCGCCGGAAGATGAACCGAACAGTTTTATTTTAACGCGCCTCCTTTGAAGCGATATAAACGAATATTGCTCTATATAATAACACAATTTATACGTTATTCCAATACGATTGTTCCCAAGAATTTTTGAACTTTTTGCAAAGAAACTTCAGTGGGAAAAGCGGCACGATTTTGCATTAAGTAAAAATTCATCGACTTTTTCAAGGCAAAAATCGCTCAGTACCGATTGACAGAGGTATTGCCGGTAAAGTAGAATAATGTCAGAAATAAAGGGAGGATGCATAAATGCAGAAAAATAAGATCAGCATACCAAAAAAGACAGTTATCGCAATAATATCGGCAATTCTGGCAGTTTTGATACTGACATCATTTATCTCAATCATCCCCGCCGGACATACGGGAGTTGTATCCGTTTTCGGTCAGGTAAGCGAAAAGGTGCTCCAGGAGGGAATGAATTTCAAGCTCCCCTGGCAGAAAGTGACGAAGATGGATAACCGCGTAGTCAAGCTCGAGGTCAGCACAGAAGCGTTTTCAAGCGACCTCCAGACGGTAAACACGACCCTTGCTGTCAACTACCGCCTCGATACCAGCAAATCCTACTATGTGTATAAGAACATCGGCATCAAGTATGAGGATACCCTCGTGACCCCGGCCGTGAACGAGGTGCTCAAGGCGATCATTGCAAAGTACACAGCCGAGGAATCCATAACAAACCGCAGTCTCATCTCATCCGCGCTCATCACCGGACTCAACAGTAAGCTGTCGGCCAGCGGCCTGTTTGTAACGGACGTAAATATCATCGACTTTGATTTCAGCGAGACCTACATATCCGCCATCGAGGCAAAGCAGGTCGCGCAGCAGACGTATGAAAAGGCAAAAACCGAGCAGAATCAGCTTACCATGGAGAAGGAGGCCGAGGCCGAGCGCCAGGTAATCGCGGCAAACGCGTCTCTTGAGGTCTCCAAGATAGAAGCGGAGGCGGTCGAGTTTGCCGGACAGAAGGAAGCGGCGGCAAACAAGGCCATAGCCTCGTCTCTGACGACTCAGCTCATCGACTATTACAAGGTACAGCAGTGGGACGGCAAGCTGCCCACCGTTACCGACGGCACGCCCTTTATCTCAATGCAGATCCCCGGATAAATGCAGCTGCAATAAAGCTACAGCATAACATGATGCTGTAGCTTTATTATATAAATGTAACGAAAATTTGACAAATCAGGGAAATGTGATATATATTATCCTCTATGGAAAAAATAACGTCGAGAAAAAACAGAATAATCACCCACCTACGGGCTGCCGCAAGCGACAGAGCCTACAGAGAAGGCTGCCGCGAATTTATATGCGACGGGGAAAAGACCCTGCGCGAGGCACTGGAATACAAAGCGCGGATAAAGTGCGTGCTGTGGAAGGAAAAAGAGGGGGATATTCAGCTTCCCGAGGATGTTCAGCAGTATTGTGCGCCGTCGGAGCTTTTTGAGTACGCATCGCCCCTGAAATCAAGCGCGGGCCCTGCCTTTACCGTGCAAATGCCCGACAGGGACGCAGAGCGCAGGATCGAGCGGGCGATAGTCCTTGAAAATCTTCAGGACCCGGGAAATGTCGGCACCGTCATAAGAACGGCAAACGCCTTTGACATTGACGCCGTGATACTTGTAGGAGCCTGCGCTGATTTGTATAATCCCAAAACCGTGCGGGCGAGCATGGGCGCCATATTCCGCCAGAGCGTGCTGGAGACGGATATACGCGGCCTTGAGGCGCTTATGGAGCGCCACAGACTTCCGCTTTTCGGCGCTGCACTCAGCGACAGAGCCGCGGATCTTCGCAATGTAGAGCTGCACAGGTCGGCAGTCGCTATAGGCAGCGAGGGCAGGGGACTGTCAAGGGAGCTGCTTAATGTCTGCGGCGGCGAGATCATAATTCCGATGAGCCCCGATTCCGAGTCTCTCAACGCGGCGGTGGCGGCGTCGGTGATAATGTGGGAAATGTCGAGGTAGGATATGTCCGATGTTAAGTATTGGCTGTGGCTGTCCACGGCCCCGCGCATAGGGCCAAGGGCGATCGATGCGCTGCTCAGGCACTACGGCAGCCCCGAGGAGATGTTCTTCGCACCGCGTGGCGAGATAAGCCGTCTGCTTCCGCGCAGAATAGAGGGCGCGGAGGAGCTGGAGCGGCGCGATCTTGACGCGGCGAACAGGATAATGGAAAAGTGCGACAATCAGGGGATCAGAGTTCTGACTCTTGCCGATGACGATTATCCGGACAGGCTGAAGAATATATTCTCCCCGCCTGCCGTACTGTATGTAAAGGGCAAGCTTCCTGATATCGATAATGAGGCGGCGATAGCCGTCATCGGCACGCGCAAAGCGTCTGTATACGGCATCAAGATGGGCAGAAAGATAGGCTACGAAATAGCAAAGTGCGGCGGCCTTGTGATATCCGGGCTTACGATGGGTATTGACTCGGCGGCTGCCGAGGGAGCACTGCTTGCCGACGCAAGCTGCATAGGTGTGCTCGGCCTCCCGCACGAGCTGGATAAAAGCCGCTTTTCAAGGGATATTCTCATGCGCGGTGCGCTTGTGAGCGAATATGCCCCGGGAACAAAGCCGCACAGTTCGTTTTTCAGGGCGAGAAATCGCATAAGCAGCGGACTTTCGCTCGGCGTTGTCGCTGTTGAGGCTCCGATAAGGAGCGGAACGCGGCTGTTTGTTGATGAGGCCGCCAGTCAGGGCAAGGAGATATTTGCTGTCCCGGGAAATGCCGATTCCAATAACTGCGCGGGCACGAACGCCATGCTGAAAGAGGGCGCAAAGCCCGTAACGGACGGCTGGGAGGTAATCAGCGAGTTTGCCCAGCTCTACCCGGACAAGATAAAGAAAGTGCCTCTCGAGATGCCGCAGGTATGGCCGAGAAGCCCCGAAAACAGGGCGTCTGAGGAGCCTGACGCAGAAAAAAGAACAAAAAAAGTCATTGACAAGCCCGATAACACGGCTTATATTGACTTGAAGAAACAATTGGAGGGCCTGAGTCCGAGCCAGCTTAAGATAATCGGCGTTATGGACAGGGCCTCGATGCATGTTGACGACATCATAAATCTAAGCGGCTTTAAGCCGTCGAAGGTTCTTGCCGACCTTACGCTGCTGCAAATAAAGGGGTTCGTGCGGCAGGAGGGCGGCAAGCACTTTACATTAAATATAAGGAAATGAGGAAACCGAATGGCCAGCGCAAAAAAGAATTTGGTAATCGTGGAATCTCCGGCAAAGGCTAAGACCATCGAGAAATACCTCGGTGAAGATTATAAAGTCGTGGCCTCCATGGGACATCTGCGCGATCTGCCAAAGAGCACCCTCGGTATTGACATAGAGAACGATTTCGAGCCGAAATATATCCCCGTTAAGGATCACAAGGAAGTTATAGACAGCCTCAAGAAGCTGAGCAAAAGCTCGGGCACGGTCTATCTCGCGACCGACCCGGACCGCGAGGGCGAGGCGATATCGTGGCACCTCAAGGAGCTGCTCAATCTGTCGGACGACAGGGCAAGACGCGTTACCTTCAACGAGATAACAAAAAAGGTGGTTACCGAGAGCATCCGGAACCCGAGAGATATCAACAGCGACCTTGTCGACGCTCAGCAGGCGAGAAGACTGCTTGACCGCCTCGTGGGCTATAAGCTGTCGCCGCTGCTGTGGAAGAAAATAAGGCGCGGCCTCTCCGCTGGACGCGTCCAGTCCGTTGCGACAAGAATGGTCGTGGACAGGGAAAACGAAATAAGAAGCTTTAAAAGCGACGAGTATTGGCTGCTCGACGCGATCTTAGGCGTTGATAATGGCGACGCCGACTTTACCGCGCGCTTTTACGGCAAGGGCGATAAGAAGCTCGAGCTGCACTCCGAGGCAGAGGTAAACGAGGTCATAGCCGCAACGGAGGATAAGCCCTTTACCGTCAAAACCGTCAAGCGCGGCAAAAAGCACCGCAGCCCCTCGCCTCCGTTTATAACCTCCACTCTCCAGCAGGAGTCCTCCCGCAGGCTCGGTATGACACCCCGGCGCACCATGTCCGTTGCCCAGCAGCTTTATGAAGGCGTTGACATTGAGGGACTTGGAACGGTGGGTCTTATAACCTACATGAGAACAGATTCTCTGCGCCTGTCCGATGAGGCGCTCATGGCAGCGAAAAATTATATCATCGAGCATTACGGCAAGGAGTACTACCACGGCTCCTTCCGCGTGTATAAAACAAAATCCGGCGCTCAGGACGCGCACGAGGCCATACGCCCGACCAATATTGAGCTGAGCCCCGACCGTGTCCGCAAGAACCTGACACCTGAGCAGTACAGGCTCTACCGCCTGATATGGGGTCGCTTCACCGCCTGCCAGATGGCAAACTCCGTCTATGACAACGTCGTCGTTGACGTGGAGTCGAACGATTATATCTTCCGGGCAAACTACTCGGAGATGAAATTCCCCGGCTACACCGCCGTGTACGAGGAGAGCAAGGACGAGGAGCCGAGCGAGCTTAGAAGCAAGCTGCCGAACCTTGAAGAGGGAGAGCGGGTGTATCTTGAGAAGATGCTGCCCGAGCAGCAGTTTACCCAGCCGCCCGCGCGCTATACCGAGGCAACCCTCATCCGCGCGATGGAGGAAAAGGGCATTGGCCGCCCCTCAACCTACGCTCCGACGATATCCACAATCACCTCACACGAGTATGTCGTCAAGGACGGCAAGTATCTGAAGCCGACAAATCTCGGCGAGGTCGTCACGGCGCTGATGATGGAGCGCTTCCCCGACATCGTTGATCTCAAGTTTACAAACCACATGGAGGAGAGCCTTGATGACATCGAGAGCGGCAAGCGCTATTGGAAAGAGCTTATCCGCGAGTTCTACGGAGAGTTCAGCACCGAGCTTGAGGACGCGGAAAAGGCTTTAGAAGGCGTGCGCATCAAGGTGCCCGACGAGCTGAGCGATGAGCGATGCGATATCTGCGGCAGGCAGATGGTCGTCAAATCCGGCCGCTTCGGCAGATTCCTCGCCTGCCCCGCGTATCCCGAGTGCAGCTTCACAAAGCCGCTTGTCATTGAGATGCCCGGCAAGTGCCCCGCCTGCGGAAGCAGGATACTAAAGCGCACCTCTAAGAAGGGCAATACCTATTACGCGTGCGAGCGCGGCCCGGAGTGTCCGTGGCGCGGAACGGCCGCCGACGGCAGCGAGATAAAGGGCTTCATGACCTGGTATGTGCCGACAAAGGACAATTGCCCGAGCTGCGGCAAGACGCTTTTTAAGCCCGGCGGCAAGGGCAGGATGAAGGCATTCTGCATAAACGAAAACTGCAAGGACTTCGTGCCGGAGGATAAGCGCGGCTATAAGAAAAAGCCGGCTTCGGCAAAGAGCAAAACAACAAAGAAAAGCAAGGAATAAATATATGAAAGAAGTCACTGTCCTCGGCGCGGGTCTCGCCGGGAGCGAATGCGCGTGGCAGCTTGCAAAGCGCGGGATAAAGGTCAGGCTTTATGAGATGAAGCCTGTGAAGATGACGCCTGCGCACAAGTCGCCGTATTTTGCGGAGCTTGTGTGCTCAAACTCCCTGCGCAGCGACGAGCTGTCAAATGCCGTGGGTCTGCTGAAAGCGGAAATGCGGAAGATGGGTTCTCTTATCATGGAAAGCGCCGATAAAAACCGCGTTGCGGCGGGCGGAGCCCTCGCGGTGGACAGGGAGGGCTTTGCGCGGTATATAACAGAGAAGCTCACAGAGTGCGATAATATTGAGATAATATCCGAGGAGGCAACCGACTTCCCGGACGGTGAGCTCGTCGTCGCGACAGGCCCTCTGACAAGCGACGCTCTGGCCGAAAAGCTCGAGACCTTATGCGACAGCGCCGGTCTGCACTTTTACGATGCTGTTGCGCCCATTGTAACGCTTGACAGCGTGGATATGGACAGCGCCTTTTTCGCCTCGCGCTATGACAAGGGGACGGCGGATTATGTAAACTGCCCTATGGACGAGAGCGAGTATAAAGCCTTCTGGAAGGAGCTTTGCAGCGCCAAAGAAGCCGCCGTTCACGGCTTTGACGACGGCGGAGTGTTTGAAGGCTGCATGCCGGTCGAGGTCATGGCGAGACGAGGCGAGGACACCCTGCGCTACGGACCGTTAAAGCCCGTGGGACTTAAAGATCCCAGAACGGGCAGGGAAAACTACGCCGTTGTGCAGCTTAGGCGCGATAACGCCGACGGAACGATATACAACATGGTCGGCTTTCAGACCCATCTCACATGGGGCGAGCAGAAGCGCGTGTTTTCCATGATACCGGCGCTGAAAAACGCCGAATTTGTCCGCTACGGCGTTATGCACCGCAATACTTATCTCAACAGCCCGCGCCTGCTTGACAAATACTATCGTCTCAAGGCCGAGCCGCGCATAAGCTTTGCCGGACAGATGACGGGGGTCGAGGGCTATGTTGAGTCTGCCGCGTCGGGCATGCTTGTCGGCATCGAGACCGCCGCGCGGCTTTTGGAGCTTCCGCCCGCTGATTTCCCGCAGGAGACGGCGATCGGCGCGCTCGGACTGTATATTTCCGGCGGCAGCGTCGGGGACTTCCAGCCTATGAACATAAACTTCGGAATCATCACGCCGCTGGGCTACCGTGTCAAGGGCAAGCGAAATAAAAATGCCGAGATTTCCGCAAGAAGTCTCGCGATCATAGACGAAATAATGAAAAAGGAGGTCTTCGGCTGTGAAAATAATAGTTGACGCGATGGGCGGCGATAACGCACCCGAAGCTATTGTAAAGGGTGCAGTTGACGCAAGGGACAAGCTCGGGGTTGACATAACATTGGTCGGCCGCAAGGAAGATATCGAGCGCTGCCTCGGCGATACCGACAGAAAAGGCATTGAAATTGTCGATGCCCGCGAGGTCGTCACTATGGACGACGATCCCAGCACGGCGACCCGCCGCAAGAAGGACTCCTCCATGACGGTCGCACTGAACATGGTGAAAAACGGCAATGGCGATGCCGTGGTGTCGGCAGGCTCAACAGGCGCGCTTCTGACCGGCGCAACGCTGATTGTTAAGCGCATACGCGGTGTCCGCCGCGCGGCTATGGCGCCGCTGTTTCCCAGCAGTGAGAACGGATTTCTGCTCATCGACTGCGGAGCAAATACCGAATGTACGCCGGAATATCTGCTTCAGTTTGCCTACATGGGCGCGATTTACTCAAAATGCATAATGAACACCGAAAAACCCAGGGTCGGACTTTTGAACATAGGCGTTGAGGAAACCAAGGGCGGTGCGCTCCAGCACGGGGCGTATAAGCTCCTGAGCGAAGCCTCGGCGCAGGGCCGGATAAACTTTGTCGGTAATGTTGAGGCCAACAGTATGCTTTTCGGCGGCGTTGACGTCGTCGTTTCGGACGGATTCTCGGGCAATATCGCGCTCAAGACGGCGGAGGGCGTTGCAAAGTGGCTATTTACGGAGCTGAAAGGCGTGTTTAAAAGCAGCAAAAAGAATATGCTTGCAGCAGCAGTCGTGAAAAAGGACGTCAAGAGCCTGAGCAACAGGATAGACCCCAACCGCGTGGGCGGTACCGCGCTTCTTGGCATATCCAAGCCGGTTATAAAGGCTCACGGCTCATCGAATGACGAGGCGTTCTTTGCCGCCATTGCCCAGGCAAAGGCTTTTGTCGAGGCGGATATAGTCGGCGATATCGTCAAGAATATTGATTATATGTAAATTTCGGAAGAAGCGTAATTCAAGTGAAAGAACTCGAAAATAAATTAGGATATCAATTCAAAAATAAAGCTCTGCTCAAAAACGCGCTGACCCACAGCTCTTACGCGAACGAGAACAGAGACGAGGGCGTGCCCAGCAACGAGCGCCTTGAGTTTTTGGGCGACTCAGTTCTGGGCTTTGTCGCGGCAAAACACCTGTACTCTGCCGAACCGGCAATGCCCGAGGGCAGGATGACGCGCTTGCGTGCTGAGCTTGTGTGCGAGCAGAGCCTGCATGGCGTCGCTCAGGATCTGGGTCTGGGTGAATATCTGCGTATGGGTCACGGCGAGAAAAAAAACGGCGGCAGGCAGAGAATATCCATACTTGCCGACGCGGTTGAGGCCGTCATAGCCGCGATCTTCCTTGACGGAGGTATCGAGCCTGCTGAGAGCTTTGTCAGCCGTATGGTGCTCAGCCCCGAGAGCATCGAGGCTCACCATGCCTCGGATTATAAGACCGAGCTTCAGGAGCTTGTGCAGCAGAAGCCGGATCAGGTTTTGCGGTATATTGCCGCCGGAGAATCAGGCCCGGATCATGACAAGCTGTTTTTGTCCGACGTGAGCCTGAATGGCAATATAATCGGCAGCGGCAGCGGAAAAACCAAGAAAGAAGCGGAGCAGGCAGCCGCCCGCGAGGCTTTGAGAAAACTCACAAAATGAAAGCGAAAAACAGTATAGTACCGGTTTTCGTGCCCCACCTGGGCTGTCCGAACGACTGCGTGTTCTGCAATCAGCGCAGAATATCCGGCCATGTATCGCCCGCGGACGCGGAAACCGTCAAAAACGCAATAGAGCAAGCCGCCGCCTTGACCCCTCCGGGGACAAAGCGGCAATTGGCGTTTTATGGAGGCAGCTTCACGGCCATCCCGGCAGGGCAGCAGATAGAGCTTTTTGAGGCGGCAGCGCCGTATCTTGCCGACGGAACCATAAGCTCCATCCGCCTTTCGACAAGGCCCGACGCAATAGACGGCGCGGTGCTCGCGAGGCTTAAAAAGTACGGGGTCACCGTCGTCGAGCTGGGCGCGCAGTCGATGTGCGACGAGGTGCTGCTGCTGAGTGGCAGAGGCCATACGGCGGGCGATGTCGAGGAAGCGTCGCATCTTGTAAAAGCCGCAGGCTTCGGGCTGATTTTGCAGATGATGACAGGGCTTCCGGGCGATACCGACGAGCGAAGCCTTGAGACGGCGCGGCGCATAATCGCGCTGAGGCCGGACGGCGTGCGCGTATATCCCACGGTCATCGTGCGCGATACGGCGCTGTACGATCTCTGGAAGGCGGGAAGATATGCCGAGCACACGGTCGAGGACGCTGTGCGGGTGTGCGCGAAGATAGCGCAGGAGTTTGACGATGCGAATATTCCGATAATCCGCATGGGTCTTAATCCGACTGAGGATCTCTCCGGCGGGGATGCCGTCGGCGGGGCGTATCATCCGGCGCTGGGCGAGCTTGTGCGCTCAAGGATGATGCTCAATAAGGCGCTGGAGCTGCTCGGCACAGTGCCCGAGGGCAGCAGCGTCGTTTTGGGCGTCAACAAATCGGACGTGTCAAAAATGGTCGGGCAGCACCGTTGCAACATAAACGCTATGAAAACGCAGCTCGGCCTGAAATCCGTCAAAATTCGTGAAACAGATGTAAAAACCGGCGAGATCAGCGTTATTAGCGTTGATTAACTGTAAAGAAAATCAAATGGATGATTACTTTATGATGAGTATAAGGTTCAATAAGCCAGTTGGTACAGTATGATTTAATTGCTTGAAATGACAGAACCCTCGTGGTATAATAAAATGCTATGTTGG
>OLNX01000602.1_pt1 | contig 35290 bp, 29 predicted proteins | sample 1672611 | NCBI WGS metagenome assembly OLNX01 (sample SAMEA3136705, study PRJEB25190) | human gut metagenome | reverse complement strand
ATTGGCAGTCCATTATTAAGTTTTTTATTATGTTCCCTTTGTACACCGTTGCAACCAATTTTTAATAGACATTGGATTTCGCTCTTGCCAACTACTGCCCGCATGATAATATGTACCATCAGAAGTTTTTTTGTATATAGCAAAATCGACATGATATCCATCTGCGTATTCTATTCTTACACAATTGGTTAATGCTTCAGGCGCTTTTTTAAAATTTGAACATTTCTTTTTTAGAGCATTAGTAACAATATGTTTTATTGTTGTAGTTCCAGTATCTGAACCGATATTTTCTTCATCAAAAATTACTGCTATATCTATATCATAATCCTTGTCATCGTTTTGAACAACCGTAGACATTGCAATACTGCCTTGTTCTTTGATATCAGAAACTGAATAACTGGTTCCGTTTTCATCATTTAATTCATTTAATCCTGCTTTTAGTCGGTCTATATTTAAAGTTTTTTTATTACGCAGGTCGTTTTGTGTGCTTTGTGGAAGAACAGTACATTCACTATAAAATTTGTTAAATTCTTTTGACAAGTCAAACATAATCAATCTCCTGACTATCCCCATAATTTACCTTTATTTGAACCATTTACATACAATCCAAATATATAGTGTGGCATAATGCTCTCATTGTAATGGTGAACTACTATATTCACCATTCTATTTGTTCTTAATCCGATAATTTTTCCTATTTCTACTGATACACAGCTAGGAATAGATGCAGCAATATGTATTATTTCAAGTTTCGGATAATTAGTAGTAAGATCATTTTGGATAACATCATCAATTTTTTCCTTGTATTCATGCAATTGCTGCAAATATCTGATTGCGTTATCTTGAGGAACATCAAGAGCAAGATGAATGATATCAGTTGAAAATTGGGATAAATCAACATCAGTAATTTTATGAGTAATAGAAATTGCTAAGACAACTTCATTGGCATTCTTATCAATATTTTGCGGCAGGGTTATGTTAAGTTTATCCCAGCCTTTTTTCATTTCTTTATGTGAAGCCTTTTTTAAAGAGTAATAGTGTCCGCCGTTATGCGCGTCATATTCAAAATAGCGTGATATTTTTGCCGATTCGAGAAAAGTACCAGCATAAACTGTATAGGGGATTGGAGCCATTCCTGTAAAATATGTCTTTTCCTGATCAGCTGCTTTTGCAGAAAATTTTGCAGTGATATTCTCTATCTGTTTGCAGATAACTTGATTCGTTTTTTTACTGATTACTTTATCATCATTAAAAAGTTGCACAAAATCAATGGTTTGTTCCTTTACTTTATGCTCAGCAAGCTTTAAATCAGCAATAGCTTTTGGCTCATCTATATCTTTTTGTGTTGCCATTCCGTACATGTTTAGCACATAGATTCTCTTTTTTAGATTAAATTTCAATACTAATCCTAAAATGATTAATACTAGTCCAATTAATGCTCTAAAGAAAAAACTGCCTTCATTCGTAGGTGCCTGAAGCGATAAAAGTTGAAAAATACCGTCTACTATAGCATCAGATATAGCTGGAATACCTGATGCAATCAATAAACAGCCCGTGGAAATCAGTGTATTCGAAACACTGTTTTCCTCTTTTCCTTTAATCCAATTTATAAAATAAATGACGACAATTATAGCAATGAAAATAATCGCAATAATGATATTTTCAGTCATGATTTCTTCACCTCACTTTACCCGTGCCTGTCTATTCATCAGCAAGGGGCAAGAGCCAAATACTGAATTAAACCCCATATTGTAAAAATTGTATAATTAATGCACCTGCTACATTTGCTCCTGCACCAATCAGAAAATCTTTTAATCCATTCAGTGCTGCTTTAATGATAGCTGGTTTCTTCTGGTTTATAATTTTTGATTTAGCATCAGTAATTAATTCATCGGCAGTTTCTCTGTCTTCATCAGATATCTGCTCATTTTGAATTGCTTCCTTAATTTTCTGAATCAAATCCTCTGCCTGCTGATAGTTGAATGAGACGTTGTTATGATCTCCTGAGACAACCTGTGATTGTTTTATGTCGCCATTTACGACAGTTCCGTAATAATTGTTAATGGTCTGGGGCACTTTTTGAGCCATAGCTGTTTCCTCTTGACTGAATCGCATGCCTTCACCTAAAATTCCTTCGCTTTCCAGACGAATTGTCCATTCGAGAATGCAGTTTTTCACCAGTTCTATAATAGATTTAAGTAAATGCTGGCTTATATGCAATGCAAACTGCATAGGTATAGGAGTGCTAAACATAGAAGCAATCGTTTTCATTTGTCCAGCCGGAAATTGCAAAACAATTGTCCCTTCGGCATTTTGCTGACACAATTCTTGCAATTCACTGATGGGTTGCCATAGTTTTTGTTCACATATCATTTTTTCAAGTTCATCATCTGTACATTGGGCAGGAATCCATCCGTTATACGGATTAAATGCTTTTAGAGTACCTTTTACTTTGCGATAGCTTGGTATTTTATCTTGATCTCTATATGAATAACCGTTTAGCTCCGATTGTAACCACATATCAAATTCTTGTAATTTCAGCTTTGAAGCAATCAAATGTGCCTTTCTCAGTGCATTTAAAATATCGCAGTCCGGCTTTAATACTTCTTGCTGCAAATCCAAAACAATACTGCTCATTTTCTCACCTCATTCCACCCATGCCTGTCCGTTCATCAGCATGGGCAGGAGCCAGTCACGGAGTTTTTTTAATTCATAGTTCTCTAATTTTGTCTTTTTTATTTTTTCCATGATAGGACCGTAATGACTACAAAAGCGATCTACTACAAATCTATCAAGTGGGAAAGCAAGAGAATATTTGATGCTTACATCTGGCTGGATTCGCTTTCTGCTTCCAGTTGATGAGATTGCTTTTGAAACCATATGATTATAGAACCCGTCCGAGTTCGCAATAGCATAACAGATTGGACGCAAAGTTATATCTTTTGGTTTATAAACCATAAATTCTGTTGAGCAAATCGCATTATCCGTCAAACAATACGGATTCCAAATCCGCCTAAACTGAGGATTAAGTTTTGAAACTAAAAATGTTTCTTTAAGAACTCTATACTTTCCGCTTTGAATTGTATCAGCGGTATCGAATGCTGGCATACAATCCTCATCAAAAGCCGGAATGCTATAATGCTCCATGACCGTTTCACCAAAACTTGAAGGATTGATCGAAGAATTCTCAATATCAACAAGTTCACTGTATTCTATAGCTTCCCACCCCCGGGGAATCTCCCGTTTGAGTTGTTCATTCCAGACCATTTCACCGCCGGAGGTGCGGTAAGGCTTTCCGTTCTCATCTGGGAAATCAAACTGCACAAACCAGTAATCATAGAGGGTCTTTGACATGGTTTCTAACTCAGAACAAATTTTTGAGTTCAGCTCAATTTTTTCATCAAGTCCCGATAAAACTGATACGATTTTATCTTGATAAGATTTTTCGGGGATCTTAAAATCAAGTGATTTTAAGTATTCAATATTTATATTATCTTGAATACTTCCTGATACAGAATTTTGAATTGATTGCCGAATATAAGTAAAAATATAATGCATAAATTGTTCTGATGTTTCTGCTTGATTAGCAGTGAAACCCACGATACTATCTGGGAAGCACATTGGATATGCTAATATACCTGTTTCTGCAATATTAGCAGCTATTGTTATACACAATGTGCCTGTTGGCCACAATTTGCTTTGAGATAATCCGAATTCATTATAGGCTGCTTCATGCTTAGAGACATACAGAGTCGCAGCTTTTATATCTCCTGTTTGAACTAAGGGATATTCTCCGTTATCAAAAAGTTTCGGATCATTTCTTGGACGATGTTTAGATTTACCTCGGCTAAAGTCCCCCAATTCATATAGCTTCTTAGTATTCCATGAATCATTGTATATCGTTGCATTATAAATCATAAGTTATTTTCTCCAAACTGTCGTACAACTTGTTCTCTAATTCATGTGATTTGGAAAACATTTCGGACAGTTCTTTCTTGTATTGATTTATTTTTTCATGAAATTGTTCAGGTGTTAAAGTAGAATAATCAATTTTACTTTCAAAATACTGACCGGCAGAGAAGTACAGCTTCTTTTCCTCAATCTCTTTGTAGCTGACTGCCACGCAGAAATCGTCATCTGCTTCGCCTGCATTGAAGGTATCAATAATCTTGTTGATTTCCTGCTGACTGAGCACCGTGCGCTGATTTTTACCGTCAACTTTCTCTTTTGTTCCCAGCTTGGAAGCGTCCATCAAAACGACATTTCCGTCTCGATTGTCCTTGTCTAAAAAAAGGATGGAAACATTGGTGCCGGTGGTGGCGAAGATATTGGAGGGCATAGAAACTACACCACGCAGCATACGGTTTTTGACGATACATTCCCGAATCTTTTTCTGAATACCGGAACCAGCCGTCAAAAATCCGGTTGGAACGACAATGGCTGCTTTTCCGTGCTCTTTCATGGAGTAGATAATATGCTGAATGAACAAAAGATAAATGTCCATGCTATCTTTCTTTTTGGGTGGGATGTTCGGTACCCCTGCAAAAAAGCGCTTTTTATAGTTCTCGCCGGCAAGGGTATCCCGGCTGTCGGAAAAATCTATATTAAAAGGCGGATTGCTGACCACATAATCAAAGGTAGCCAAGTCATCGCCTTTCCTGTTTTTATGGAACGGATGTAAGAGGGTATCATCGTGTACAACATTCGGCAACGAATGTACAAGGTTATTGAGAATCAGGTTTAGTCTTAAAAACTCGTTGGATTTTTGCGAGATATCCTGCGTATAAATGGTGCAGTTTTTCTCGCCGATTTCGTGTGCAAGAGCAAGGACAAGCGTCCCGGAACCGGCGGCAGGATCATAAACGGTGACATTTTTGACACTGACCGGCACCATGATTTTTGCAATAATACTGGCAATGGAGTGGGGCGTATAGTATTCAGCGTATTTACCGAAATCTTTGTTATAGTCTTTAATCAGGTACTCGAAAATCTGTGCAAAGAAATCATACTTTTGCTCAAAAACACTTTCAAAACTGCAATCCGCAATTTTGTCGATGATAGCACTGCAAAAGCTGTCTTTCTTTTCGATTTCAATCACATGCTGAGAAATGCCGCTGAACAGGCTCATTTTGGATTGACCGCCTGTTTGGATGGAAAAAATATCGATATTAAAGGCGGCGATATCTTTCAGAGTATCGTCAAACAGCGTATGAAAGTCATCTTCGTTTTTGCGATTAAACAGATAAGAGATAAAATGTGTCTTTTTCAGCTTTGCGGTGTCCGGAGAAAAGCCAAGTAAAAACAGTTCATAATCTTCATTGCTCATTTCGGAGAGCTTCCGTTCCACATCTGCCGACGAAAGACTTGACAGACCGCTGTCAATTTTCTTTGCCTCGTAAAGGAACTTGTCGTTTAAAAATTTATAGAGGAATACTTCTGTAATAATTTTATATTCGCTGGAGGCGTTGCCCAAACCGTAGTTCGTACATACTGCTTTCAGGTTGTCAATCATCTGTTTCGTTTGTAACGTGATATTCGTATCCATTATGACGCAAAGTTCCTTTCGGTAAAGTATTCATTGGAAATGCACGTGCCCACATATTTCACTTGTGCCGCAGAATACTTCAAATGATGTTTGTCAAATTCCTGCTTGATCAGCGGGAACATTCCCTGCATAAAGTAAGGCTCATTGTCCAGTAAATGGCTGTTTGCGATAATCTGATCATCCACACGATGCTTTAAGCCCAACAGAATCTGATTGATGACAATATCGTTTGCAATCGGCGGCGGGTTTTCACGCAAGCGCTTATGGGTGCGCATATACTTGACATCGCCTTCGTATTTTGCTGCCAGCTTATTGTCGGCATGGTTCAATTTTTCTGCTTCTTTTTTAATGCGTTCCAATTCTGCCATGTTTGCCGTCATTTCGTCCGCAGTCAGTTCTTCAATGTTTTTCTTGGCAAGCAGTCGCTGAAGTTCTTCAAGCAGGGTGATATATTCCGGATCTTTTGGATCCAGTGTATTTTGTACTGCTTTACGGGTGCTTTCCAGTGTTTCACGGAATTTATCGGCAATCACAAGTTCTTTTTCAGAAACTTTTTTGAAATGGAACTCAATCTGATCTAAAGCAAGGTTTAAAATGGCGCTCATATCCTGCGCCTCTTCTAACACCTGCTTCTGATTCAAAAGATCAATTCTGTTACACACCTCATGATAAAGGGCAGAAATTTTCTCTAAATCAAAATGGTCGCTAATTTCATCGTAGCCAAACAATTTTGAAACATTAAAGAGTTCACGATAGGTTTCTAACGCATGCCGAAGTTCCAATAGTTCTTTCTTATCATCAACAGCAGAGATTTGTTGTGAGAAAATCTCCGCATTGCTGGTATCATAAAGAAACAGTTTTTCTTTTATGGCTTCTAAGTCGGAAACGATTTCTTCCGGAGTTTTAAAGATGTTGTCATACTGCCGGAAAGCATCACCAAGTTCAGCCTGCAATTCATCAAAGTAGGCCTTGTTGGTTTTATCAAATTCAGCACGGATGTCGGCAAAGTCCACGACATAACCATAGCGGTAATTTTTATATGGACGATTGACCCTCGTCAACGCCTGCAACAGATTATGATCTTTGATGACACGGCCAAGATATAATTTCTTGAGCCTCGGCGCATCAAAGCCGGTAAGAAGCATATTGTAAACGATGAGAAAATCAATCGTTCCCTTTTTGAAATCTGTGACATGCTGTTGGCGAGTCTCTTTATCATCCACATCATGCAAAATCAGAGCGGAAGAAAATCCGGTACTTTGCATTTTTTCAAAAACGACTTTTGCTTGATCGGATGAATCGCAAACAATCATACCGCCAACGGTATCATCATTTAATGCAATTCGTGTTTTGCGAAAATCTTCAACGATATACTCAACAAGCGGAGTGACATAAGACGGATGTGCGTACATCTCTTTTTTCTGCAAAGAGCCTTTTTGCATTTCCAAATTTTCAAGGGCTTCTTGCATTTTCTTTTTATAAGTAGTAGAGATGCCCTCTCGTATCAGCCTTAGGGTATATCCATCTGCAATAGAACGGTTATAGTAGTATTTGTGAATATAGTTTCCGAACACCGCTTTGGAATCATATTTCTTTCCCGCTATTGGTTTGCCGTTATCATCATAAATTGTGCCGATAAGGGGAGTGCCTGTAAGCGCAATCATAACAGCCTCCCTATCAGATGAAAAGAGGTTTGCTAAAAAGGAGCCGGTAGGCTTATAGCTGCGATGCGCTTCATCGAGGAAATAGACCCGCTGTACATTCACGGCATAGTCGGATTTTTTTACAATGGAGTCTTTTGAAAATTTTTGAATATTTACAACGATAATGGTTAGCTTGCCGGTATTGTTAGATGTACCAGTAGTCTGAATATTGTTGATGAATTCTTCCTTTGAGTTGATTTCTTCTACTTCAAGTCCACGAGCCCTAAATTCATTGGCCGCTTGTGTTAATAAATCCAGACGATCAACAACAAAATAAAATTTTGCAATAACACCTTTTTTCTGATAATAATCGGTTAAATACCGAACATTAAAGAAAGCCAGAGCAGTTTTTCCGCTGCCTTGCGTATGCCAAATAATACCGTTCTTTACACCTTGGTTTAATTTGCTTTCTATCGCCTTTGTAGCGAAAAACTGAGGATAACGCATAAGATGTTTTTCAAGGTGCACTATGCCATTTTCATCTGTTTTTTCCACATAAGCAATAGCGTATTTTAAAAAGGTTAAAATACGTTCGAAAGAAAATAGAGAAGTAATGATGCTGTTAGTAGGCGTATCAACTGCACGGTTCGTAATATATTCGGGCGTATGCTTCACAGAAACAAGGTTGTTATCTTTTAAAATGAAATTTTCCGTTTCCTCATCTGCTTCCGGAACAGAAGAGATCAACTGGGCATCCTCTTCACGAAAATGGTTGAAAAACAGCTTTTTATATCCGCTTGCAGCATAAAAAGAGCCTTCCAACGGCACAACTTCACTATCATCATAAGGGCTGTTGTTGGAAAACACCATTATTTGTGTGAGGTTGATGAAACGACGGAACTTCTTGTTTTGCACCCGAGTATTCATACGATCATACTCAGCTTTAATCCCGTTTTTATTGTTAGGCTTTTTTACTTCGATAAACGCAAGGGGGAGGCCATTTACAAGCACTGTAATATCAGGACGAAATTCGTCAGGCCCATTTTTATATGTAAGCTCTGTTACAACATGAAAGCTGTTTTTCTCCCCGACAGAATCTTCAAAATCAACGAGTTTTATCCCTTTATATCCATTCAGCAAAATGAAATAGAATGCTCTGCCAATATCCTCATTATCGAGAACAAGTTTTAATTCATTGATGAGTTTTTGTGTATCTTCAAGAGTATATTCGATTCCATTAATTCTATTTATAGCAGCACAAAGCAAATCGATAAAGATATTGGTGCCTTCATCAATCAAATTCTTACCGCTATAATTTTTTAGAGATAAATACTCGTATCCTAAACGGGTGAAATGCACCAATGCGGGAATCTTTACACGTGAATTCTCATTGTATAGCATAGTGCAAGCCTCCTTTTTCCTTCAAAGCCGCTTTATTGCAAGAAAAAATCGTCCATTTATTTCCTATACAGCTCATCCAAGGTTTTACCATCTTTGTTTTTCCATTCCACCCAGCCGTTTGTGGAACCGCCGAGAACAAAGTCACTTGCACCGCTTGGTGTATTAAATTCCAATGTTATTTTCAAAATATACCTGCCTTCTGATTTTATGATAGATTGTTTCGACAGGAGCTCTTCCCGCTGGCGGTTATACTTTGGCAAATGGGCGGGTTTCTCCATATTGATCTGTGAGCCTTCCAGCACCTCGAATTTTTCGCCGTCGTAAGCACCAAAAGCGGCAATGCCGTTGCGTGTTGTATGTAAAATCTCAGCTTCGTTCAACGTGGTTTTCGCATCATTCAGCTTATAACCCTGTGTTGCCATAATGAACTGGATTTCATCGTAAATTTCTTCTACTGCTGCAAGGCCGTATTCGTCGATCTCGTATTTTGGAATCACAGTATTTTCGACTTTATAGCGCTTGGATTCCTGTGCTTTTATAATCGCAAATTTTTCAAGGCCGCTTATCATATCCAATGTGAATGTTTTGCTTTCTGCAAGAAACATAATTGCTTTATTCCAAAAATCTTTGGAACGATTATGATCGTCCAGTCGGGTAATGCCATTTCGTGTTTGCCCAATATAAAGCTGCGCAATTTTATTTTCATCATCTTCGTTGATCAGATAGTATATTCCCGGACGATGTATGCCGGAGATATTTTTTGCTTCGGAAAGCAGCGGACGGGGAATGACATAAGTTGTCATCGTAGAAAGATTCCGGCGGATGGAACGAATACCATCGGGCTGTCCATTGTGATAAATGATTTCAAGTTTTTTACTGATTGCCATAGTCATTCTCCCATTTGCAACTAACTTTCAATTGATGCCGCCGGTACTTTCCGTTATTTCTCTTCATCCAAAAGCCCATAAGTCCGATAATAGGACAGCATTGCTTGAAGTTGCAGCTTGTTGGCGAAAAGCTGACAGTAGGTGACGGTTTTCTCCTTGCCTTCGGCTTTGAGCTTTGCCATCTTTTCCGTCGTATTGTCATACTGCTTCAAGATGGCGGCGGGCATATCTTCAAAGGCTTTCAGTCTCTCTTCGTCCATGGTGCACCCTATTATTTCTCAGCCGCCACGCCGGATTTCATCCATGCGTCCACTTCGCTGATTTTGAATTTCCACAGCCTGCCGATTTTCGTAGCGGGCATTTTTCTTTTTTCGATCCAAGCGAGAACGGTATCACGGCTGACGCCGAGATATTCGCAGATTTCTTTCATCGAGTACCAGCGTTCCACATTCAAATCCATTTCGTTGCCCTCACTTTCAGGTAGATATAAAAATACATAATAAAGTATATCACAAGATTTCTCGCATATCAATGATTTTTGCGGATTTATGTAGAATTAAAAGTTTTTTCTCCGATATTCAAAAAGGAAAAAGATAAAAATTCCTTGCTCGCCATTTCCGGCGGGCAAATTTTTTTGCCTTTTTTCGGGATTACTATCCCCAAATGCCCTCTCCCAGTGGGAACAAGTGAGGGGATGTTTTTGAGATAAACAGCTTTTTCAAAAAAAATTTTCTGTTTTTTCTAAAAAACAGGTTGCGTTTTGGCGCTCAAATTCCAAATAAGTGAAAGGACTTTTTAGGTAAGTAAAATAAGCCGTCCCACAATCGAACAAAATATTTTTCAAATTTTTTGTGAAAACAGGGTGCGTTTCGACTTCCCAATTCCAAATAAGTGAAGGGATAAAATTTTTTGAGATTTAGGGTGTGCATTTGGTTTCTCTCAGTGGGAATAAGTGAGGAGGTTTTTACAAACAGCAAAATATTTTTTGAAACAGGGTTGGAATTAACCCCTTCCCGGTGGGAATAAGTGAAGAGACTTTTTCTTCGGTAAGTAAAAACAAATCATCCCTTAACAGGACAAAAAATATTTTCAGTTTTTCTGAAAAATAGGGTGTCATTTGCCTTTGTAATTCCAAATAAGTGAAGGGTAAATTTTTTCTCAAAAAAATTTTTGAGAAAAAGCCCGGAAATGGGTGTGCATTTCGGCACCCTTTGTCCAAATGAGTGAAGGGAGTTTTTAATCCGTAAATATTTTTCCCGTTTAGGGGGTGCGTTTGACCTCTTCCTGTGGGAATAAGTGAAAGACCTTCTTACTGTACCTTGAAAATTGAATAATAATCCGAGTGGGATATGACTGTGCCACGACCTTCCGAAAGAAGCGAGCACGGCGACGCCGCTTGACGGGGGCAGGGATAGAAAACGACATTCGGAAAAACGCAGCAGATATCGGATGGCACTATGATCCTCACGCCGGTATCTGCCTTACATAGCCGTAAAAAAGGAGGGTTGAAGCGCTATGAAAAAATCGGAGCTCAAAGAGCTTTATCAGATGATGTTTCCGGAATATCCGGACATCGTGACCGTCCGGCAGCTTCGGGAAATGCTGGGTATCAGCCGACAGCTTGCCTACGATCTCATCAACGATGGTGAATTGCAGGCAATCAAAATCGGCAATAGTTTCAAAATCCCGAAAGTCAGTGTAATTAACTTCGTGACCGAAGAGAAAAAGGAGGTGAAATCAAGTGCCTGAAATCCTGCGGCTTACCCCGTCCCAGCGTTCAAGGTGCAACCGCCTGATCAAAAGGCTGTGCGCCAATTATGACGATGGCAACTGCCTATTGCTGGATGACGGCGAGCCCTGCGTCTGTCCACAGACCATTTCCTATTCGTTGCTGTGCCGGTATTTCCGCAATGCGGTTTTACCCGCAGAAAAGGAACTGTATGCGGACATTTTCAAACAGCGTACTTATCACTGCGCCGAGTGCGGAGCGGCTTTTGTGCCAAACTCCAACCGGCAAAAATACTGCCTATCGTGCAGCAAAAAGGTGCACCGCAGGCAGAAAAACGAGAGCGCCAGAAAGCGTAAAGCAGACAATTAGGGACCCAGAAACGCCCTATTTTCAAGGCCTTTTTGACACCAAATCGGAATGTATAGGGTAAGAATACTAAACCCTTCGATTTCGGTGTTCTAACTGTCCGAATAACAAAAACGAAAGGATGTACTTATGAAAAGAAAATTAGTGACCGTGGACGCAGAAACTCTGCTGGCCACACCGATGAGTAAGACCATGTTCATTGTCGATGGGCTGATCCCACAAGGGGTGAATGTCTTGAGCGGAGCCGCCAAAATCGGCAAAAGCTGGCTGATGTTGTGGCTTGGATTGCAAGTGTCTCAAGGACTACCCGTTTGGGGAATCCCGACCATGCACTGCGATGTGCTGTATCTCTGTTTGGAGGATACACAAAGACGAATTAAAGACCGACTTTTCGATTTGACCAATGATCCGCCTCGGAGTTTCCATTTGTCTGTAACCTGCGGCTTGATTGGAAACGGGCTGGAAGAAGAAATCATTAACTTCTTGGAGGACTTCCCGAAGACAAAGCTGGTAATTATCGACACGCTTCAAAAGGTGCGGGATTCCAAAGGCAGCGCCGGGAAAACGGGAATGTACGGCAACGACTACGATGACATTTCCTCCATTAAGCGGATCGCAGATGAGCACGATATTTCCATTATTCTCGTCCATCATCTGCGAAAACTCAAGGACGGAGACGATCCGTTCAACGAGGTGTCCGGCTCTACCGGCATCACCGGAGCGGCGGACACCAATTATGTGCTTAAGCGCAAACGAAGCAGCAGGGACGCCACCCTTCTTGCCTGCGGGCGGGATGTGGAATATCAGGAGCTGACTCTGCGGTTTCAAGACCTGAAATGGGAGCTTGTGGAGCACAAAAACACAGAAGAAATCCGCAAAGCGGAAATCCCGCAGTTTCTTTTTCGGGTAGCGGAATTTATGAAATCCCGCACCGAATGGGTAGGAACTGTCACCGATTTGATTGCAGATATGGCGGAAACCGAAACCACGCCCAATGTGGTAACCAAGTATTTAGGACAGTTTTCAAACGAGGTACTGGAACCTGCCGGGATTGAGTACCGAACCAAGCGGACAGGGCAAAGCAGGCTGATCAAGTTCATACGGCATGACGGCGGTGACGCAAATGACGGGGCAAACGATATATAGCGAAAAGTGTGTCACAAGCGTCATTACCGTCACAATTTTAAGAAAGGATTTGATGTTTATGAGAAGCAAAACACTTGGAATCAACGTAAGAGTAACACCTGCCGAGAAGGAGAAACTCAGCGAAAACGCATATTATTGCGGACTTTCTCTATCGGAATATCTGCGGAGGTTGGGACTTGGAAAAGATGTAAAAGCCGCAACCGGTGAGAAAATCTACAAGACTTTTCGGCTTATCCGACAACTGAAAAAGGATTTTGAATCACTCGAAAGAAGCGAAATCCTCCATCGGATAAGCACGATAGAGGATTTCCTAAAGTAGATAATACAAGACAGCGGTTTTAGGCTGCGTTATCTTAGCGAGCAGACCGTTTATACTCCCAAAAGTCGTAAAACGGTGAATCTCGTTAGGGCGCACCCTAATACCCCGTAAAGAAAGGATGAAAAAGATGAAACGAAGAGTTAAAAAGCAATTCTGGCTTTCCCCACAGGACGCCAGAGAATTAAAACGCAAGGCAAAGCTTTGCGGAATTACAGAGACAGCAGTGATCCGCATCCTGTTACACGGCTACGAGCCGAAGGAAAAGCCGGACGCAAGATTTTATGAAGCAATGCGCCAGCTTTCCGCCATCGGCAACAACATCAACCAGCTTGCAGTGAAAGCAAATACACTCGGCTTTATTGACACGCCGATGCTGAAAGCGGAAGCCCTGCGCTGGCACAAGTTTCAGGCGGACATCGAAGCGGTGTTTCTCCGCCCCGGTGAAAGCAATCTGAAATGGCAATAGAGGAGGCAAACACAATGACAAAACGAAAATCTGATTTTACTTTACAAATGAATTCATTAGATGAGCTGTTTTCCTCACAGGAGGAACGGGACGATGCAAAGCTGGAACGGGTGAAAGAGATTCCGCTTACTGAGCTGCACCCGTTTAAGGATCATCCATTCAAAATCCAAAATGATGACGAGATGAAACGCCTGATGGAGAGTATCCAGAAATTCGGGACACTTACACCGGCGCTCGCTCGTCCTTTGCCGGAGGTCGGCTATGAGCTGATCTCCGGGCACAGAAGGCTGGCGGCGTGTCAGGTACTGGGAATCGAGACAATGCCCGTTATCGTTAGGGAGATGACAGACGATGAAGCAGTCATTGCAATGGTGGACGCCAACCTGCAACGGGAACATATTTTGCCCAGCGAAAAGGCGTTTGCCTACAGGATGAAATTAGATGCGATAAAGCATCAGGGTGTAACTTCTGCCCAACTTGGGCAGAAGTTGTTGAGTGTCGAAAAAGTTGCGAAGGACGCAGGAGAAAGTCGCAATCAGGTTAAGCGCTATATTCGCTTGACCTACTTAATTCCCGAATTACTCTCAATGGTGGACGACGGAAAAATCGCTTTCAACCCTGCCGTTGAGATTTCGTACTTAGACAAAGCCGAACAGCGGGTGCTGCTCGACGCTATGGAGCAAAACGACTGCACGCCGTCCCACGCACAGGCGATCCGCCTAAAGAAGCTTTCACAGGAGGGGGTGCTGCAAGACCAGACGATCTACGACATCCTCGCCGAGCAGAAGCCCAACCAGCAGGAACAGTACAAATTCAAGCGGGAGGACATTCGCAAATATTTCCCGAAGAGTTACACGGACAAGCAGGTCTGCGATACGGTCATTAAGCTGTTGGAACAATGGCAGCGCAGACGGGAGCGTGACAGGGACAGCCGCTAATTCGAACCGAAAATGTGTGCGGAGCACGACCTTCACACAATGGAAGGAACAGCACCGGCAGGGTATAATGGCCTTGTCGGTGCCGGACTGTCCTGTGTATAGCAGAAAGCGTTGCTTTCTGCGTGAGTTTTGCTTTTGCGATGCAGCATCGCAAAAGCAAAACATCACAATATCAAAAGGAGGTAAAACAAATATGGTATCAGGACATTTACAGGCTAAAAAGGGATACTACTACGCCGTGTTAAGCTATTACGACAGCAAAAACAAGCGGCACGTCAAGTACATATCCACCGGACTTCCCGAAAAGGGAAACAAACGAAAGGCTGAAGCGGAGCTTGTGAAAATCCGCAACGCCTTTGAACCGCCCGCAGAGATCGGCGAGCTTTGCTCCAATATGCTGTTCGCCGACTATCTGCTCGGCTGGCTGGAGATTGTCAAGGTCAGGGTGAAACCCACCACCTTCGGCTCCTATGAAAGCATGGTGAAGCAGACCATTGAGCCGTATTTTCGGAATAAGCCGATTACCCTAAAGGACTTGGAAGCAAGACACATCCAGCAGTTTTATTCGGAAAAGCTGCGGACGGTCAAGCCCAATTCCGTCATCCACTACCACGCTGTGATCCATCAGGCGCTGAAATACGCCATGAAAACCGATCTGGTAGCGCAGAACGTGGCCATGAAGGTAGACCGCCCCAAGAAGAACGACTTCCAGCCGGTGTTTCTGGATGCAGCGGAGCTCCAGCACTTATTTGAAGTGGTTAAGGGTACAAAGCTGGAACTGCCGGTGCTGGTCGCCGCCTTTTACGGCCTGCGCCGTGGCGAGGTGCTGGGACTCAAGTGGGACGCCATCGACTTTGAACGGGGAACGCTGACCATCAAGCGGACGGTGACCTCCGTCAATGTGGGCGGGAAAACGCAGATCATCGAGCAGGAATCGGCAAAAACCAAATCCAGTATGCGCACCCTGCCGCTGGTTGGAAGATTCAAGGAATACTTTGCGGAGGTCAAGGCGGCGCAGAAGCTGAACAAGCAGGTCTGCGGCAACTGCTACAACTACGAATACGACGGCTTCGTATTCGTAGATGAGCTGGGCGAGCGGATGAGGCCCGATTACCTGACCACCCAATTCCCTGCATTTATCCAGCGGCACGGCATGAAAAAGATGCGCTTCCACGATCTCAGGCATAGCTGCGCATCTCTCTTGCTTGCCAACGGCGTACCCCTCAAGCAGATTCAAGACTGGCTAGGGCATTCGGATTTTTCCACCACGGCGAACATCTACGCCCATCTGGATTACAGTTCGAAACTCTCCTCGGCGCAGGCGATGGTGAGCGGAATGCCCCTTCCCAAAGCAGGAGATTTTGGCAGCAGATGGGAGCAAAACGCAGAAAAAAGCGGGGAATAAAGCAAAAAGCTGTTCTTTCCAAAATTATGGAAAGAACAGCCTAAAACCGGGTGATTTTTAGAGCGGGCACAAAAAAGAAAAATCCAGCAAACCCGCATGGTTACTGGATTTTTGTGGCGGAGACGGTGGGATTCGAACCCACGTGGCGCTCATCACGCCAAAACGATTTCGAGTCGTTCTCGTTATGACCACTTCGATACGTCTCCGTATATGTCAGCCCGCCGTTTTTTCCTGCCTTTTTTCGGTGGAAAAGGGCTTTGGAAAGAACTGACGGAAAGAACAGCAAATTATTCAGTTTTTCGAACCGGGTAAAACCTGCATGGTTACAAGGTTTTTGGTGGACGAAACGGACAGCTTCCCGCAAGATTTCGAGTCAGGCCCGTTATGACCACTTCGATACGCTTCCGTATTTATAAGTGCTACCGCCGCATAGCGGGAGCATTTATGTTTTATCACACATTGTCCTCAAAGTCAACAGTATCGTCGCCGTCGATGTCCATGCTCATCTCGCCGACGCGCATACGGCGCTCGATCTTCATCTTCTCCACATACTCGTGGATAAGCTCCTTGACCTCGTTCGGCTGGCGTATGTTTTTGAGAACAAGCTCGGGTATGCTCTTATCGGTCGATACGACCGTCACCGTACCGACGCCGAAAATGCGCTGCCACAGCGATTGGCTCACGCGCAGATCGCGCACACGGTAGAGGACGACCTCGTCCTGCCGAACATTCATAAAGCCGCGCTTTAAGAAGAGCCTGTCCTCGCTCAGGGCGTAGCGCGTGAAGCTGAGGGGCAAGCCGAGTATTCTCTTTCTGTCGTGCCATAATTCAACGATCTTTGATATTAGCTTTGCCATATATAAGTCACCTCTTAAATTTAAACCCTGTAGCGTAATACATTCTACCTAATTACAAGAGAAAAATCAAGAAAAATCGGAGTATCGCACTCATGCAAGCGCGGGGACGAAAGTATCCCAGACGTTGCCGCTTTGCAGCTCAGTGTCTCTGTCGTCAGATAGCGTGAAAGAGTAGACCGGCTGGCGGAAGCCCTTGCTGTCGGTCATGTATTCCAGCGTGCAGGCGGTCACCCGTACCTGCTTGAGAGTCAGGTAATCAAACATGGGCACGTCCCGGTAAGAGAAGTGACCCGCGCAGAGCCGCTCATACGCCTCGCGGGGAGAGATGACGGCGGCGTCATCATAGAGGGTACTGACAGACAGCGCGTTGTCCACATCACAGAGAATGCCGCCCTCAGCTACCCGACAGACAATCTCACCGTTTGTCAGTACGCCGTCCTCAACAACACATTCCGCGCGAAACGCGTACCTGCCCCGCTCCTTGTCCACAACAACGAACGTCGCCGCGTCGGGAATATCGATTCCACGCGCGTCCAGAGCGGCGCGAAGCTCATCCTCCGTTATCGTCCCGCCCTTGTCGCTGTAGCGCAGCTCACTATCCACGCGAAAATCCATGTACTCATATGAGCGGTCGTTGTAATATACCATCAGGCTGTAGGTTCTGTGGTCGGAATAGAAGGTGCTGTTGTCGTAGTAAATTACGTCGCTGTCGGAGTTGAGCTCCGCTCCCTGCCGACCGAGAAACTCCGCGGCGAAAGCGTCGCAGCTATCCCTGGTGAAAGGCTCTGCCCGATACACTCCCGACGGCCCCGGCTCATCGGACAGCTCGCACTCCTGCACCCATTCCACGCCTTTTGTGTTGGCGGCATAGATCGGAGCATCTTCCAGATTGCCGTAGGGCTGGAGGTAATATGTAAGGAACACGCCCGCAAGAGCCATAAGGGACAACACGGGAAGGGCTGCATAGGCTGCGGCTGTTCTCCTGCGTTTTCCCGCTAAGCTTACGAAGAACATACACAGGCAGTACCCCAGCATAGCCCCCAAAATATTGCATATCAAATCGTCTATATCCGCCTGCCCACGACCAAGGATGTACTGGAGCACCTCGATCACAAGGGATGTGCCTGTACCCGCCGCAAGCGAGCGGTACCATTGCCGGAAGCGCTTTGCCGCCAAAGGCAGCAGCACACCCAGAGGAATGAACATGGCTATGTTGAGTAGGGGATTTAACCAGACCCGGAGAGTAAAGGCGTTCCACGCCTCGAAGAACGCCAGAAACGGGTGAAGCTGAACGCCCATGCGGAACCCGTCTTCCGTGCGGCTCATAAGCGTGACGGCGACAAGCCCGCCTAAATAGCACATCAGCAGCAGAACGGCTACGACTTGCCCTTTTGAAGGGCGCTTTTCTTTCCTGCGTCCAAGCAGGACGAGAAGCACCGCTCCCGCCGCAAGGCCGAGCAAAGCGAAGGGAACGGCCTGCCGGAATACGGAAATGATCGTGTATATAAAATCATGCATAAGCAATTTGTCTCCTTGTCTCCTCACCGGAGGGGCAATTCGCCCGCCGGCTGGCGGGAAGCAATTCGCGTTAAGAATGGCGGTTGTCGTTATTGCGCCAGCCCGATTATGAACAATGGCGATAAACGAACAAGCGGACGGCCAATGGCCGCCCCTACGGGTGCGGATTTTATCGTAGGGGCGAGCATCGCTCGTCCGGCGCCGACTGGCGCAGAGCAATTATTTGAAGCGTAGCAACGGCAGGAAAAAGCCTTATACTTATGAACATTATAACCGAGGCTCTTTGCGTGGGCAAGCAAAATATCACGCGAGGACAAAATAAACCACTGGACAATCGCGCCGGTCGGTTATATATTAATTAAGTTATCATTTTTTCGTCAGGAGGTGGAGAGCATGGCAAACTTAAAAAGCACCGCGATAAAGGCGGGGAAATATTTCAGAACGTTTTACCGCTGGGTGCTGGTGTCGGTCGCAACGGGCGTTGTGTGCGGACTTGTTGGCTCTGCCTTCCACCTGACGGTCGATTGGGTGACCTCGGTGCGCATGGCAAACCCGTGGCTGATATTCCTGCTGCCCGTTGGCGGCCTTGTCATAGCGGCGATCTACCGCGTCAGCAAAATGGAGGGTGAGGGCACAAACGGCATCATCGACTCCATCCACGACGGAGCAAAGGTGCACATACGGCTTGTGCCGGTCATATTCGTATCAACAGCGATAACCCACCTCGTGGGCGGCTCGGCCGGCAGGGAGGGCGCGGCGCTCCAGATAGGCGGCGGCATAGGCTACAGAGTCGGCAGGCTGCTGAAGCTTGACGATAAGGACATGCGCCTTGTGACATTGTGCGGTATGAGCGCGGTGTTCGCCGCGCTGTTTGGAACTCCGCTCACGGCAACGATATTCGCGCTTGAAGTCATATCCGTCGGCATACTCTACTACTCGGGCTTCATACCCTGCCTTGTCGCCTCGGTGACCGCCTACGGAATATCCCGCCTTGTCGGCATCGCACCCATGCGCTATGCCGTCGCGCTCGAGCCGCTGGAAGTTATAATGCTTATAAAGGTCTGCATTTTAGCGGTGATATGCGCACTGGTGAGCATAGTTTTCTGCGTCGCGATGCACCAGACCGAGCGCTTTGCCTCGGCAAAGATCAAAAACATATACCTGCGCGCCGCGCTGGGCGGCGTTATAGTGATCGCGCTCACGCTGATAGTTGGCACCGACTGCTACAACGGCATCGGAACCGACACCATTGCCCGCGCTTTGGGCGAGGGCGAGGCGCCGGGCTGGGGCTTTTTCTGGAAGATAGTATTCACCGCAATTACGATAGGCTTCGGCTTCAAGGGCGGCGAGATCGTGCCGACGATGTTCATCGGCGCGGCCTTAGGCTGCACGGCAGGGCCGCTTCTCGGCATACCGCCGCAGTTTGCCGCAGCGATAGCGCTTGTGGCGGTGTTCTGCGGGGCGGTCAACTGCCCGATTGCGTCGATAATCCTGTCGGTGGAGCTTTTCGGTTCGGGCGAGCTTTTGTACTTTGCCCTTGCCTGCGGCATAGCCTACATGCTCTCCGGGTATTTTGGGCTCTACAGCAGCCAGAAAATAATGTACTCAAAGACCAGAGCGGAGTTTATAAACCGTTACGCAAAATAATGTGGAGGAGATCAGATGAGTTATAATATAAACGAGCACGCGAAAGCGTTCCTCTCCGAGCATCTTCCGCAGGCGCTTGAGGCCGAGAGCAGCTACGCCGCGCTTAAAATGCTCTATGAGCTTATTGACGAAAAGGGTTTTGACGCGCCCAAGTACGAAAAGCTCAACGCCTTCGGCATCGAAGCGGACGAGGTCTACGACGAGATATACGAGCTGAATATGTGATGTCAGGGCGTCCCTTAGCGGGACGCCCTGCATATATCTATTGCCCGAAACGGCATAGTTTGATACAATAATATAAATGAAATCGGAAGAACGGAGGCGGAACGGATGCTGAGAATATTTTACGGCAGAGCGGGCACGGGCAAGAGCGCGGCTGTCATGTCGGAGATAAAGAGCGCCGTGGACAGACGCGAGGGCGGGCGGATACTGCTCGTGCCTGAGCAGTACAGCCACGAGGCTGAGCGCGAGCTGTGCGCCATGTGCGGCGACAGCCTGTCGCTTTATGCCGAGGTTCTGAGCTTCACGGGTCTTGCCCGAAGAATAAGCGCGGAGCTTGGAGGACTTGCCGACGCATATCTCGACAAGGGCGGGCGGCTGCTGTGCATGGCGCTCGCGGCCGACGGCCTGTATTCGCGGCTCAGGGTGTATTCCGCTGCCCGCCGCAGGTCTGAGCTTCAGGCGATGCTGCTTTCGGCGGTGGACGAGCTTAAAACCGCCTGCATAAGCTCCGAGCAGCTTCTCAATGCCTCGGATAACTGCGAGGGAGCGCTTTCGGATAAGCTGCACGACCTCGGCCTTGTGCTGGAGGCGTATGACGCGGTCGTGGCAAACGGTCACGCAGACCCCACAGACCGCCTGACGCGGCTTGCCGAGCAGATACCCGATTGCTCGATGGATGAGCGGGAGCATGTGTATGTCGACGGATTCACGGATTTCACCGCGCAGGAGCGTCGGGTGCTCGAGGAGCTTATGCTAAAGGGCGTCCAGGTGACGGTGTGTCTCGGCTGCGACGATCTAAAGAGCGGGAGCGAGATATTTGAGCTGAGCCGCATAACGGCGCGTATGCTGCTCAACTTTGCGCGCGAGCACGGCATTCCGGCGGAGACTCGCCGCTGGGAGGAAACGCGGGGAAAGAACTCCGCGCTTACCTATTATGCCGACAATATGTTCGCCTACAGCTCCGAAACATACCCCGAAAAGGTTGAGAATATAAGCATAAGCATCGCGCCGGACATGAGCGCGGAGTGCGAATTTGCCGCGGCAAAGGCGATGGCGCTTGTGCGCGACGGCGGCTGCCGCTGGCGTGATATAGCCGTTGCGGTGCGCGGCTTTGACGATTACAGGCTAAGCCTTGAGAGCGCCTTTGCGCACTACGGCGTGCCGCTTTATACCGCGCGCAAGGCAGACCTGCTCTCCAAACCGCTGCCGATGCTCATAGCCTCGGCGTATGAGATCGTTGACGGCGGCTGGGAGATCGAGGACGTTACGGACTATCTGCGCACAGGGCTTGCCGGTATCGGCACCGACGAGTGCGACGAGCTTGAAAACTACGTTTTCCTGTGGCAGCTTCGCGGCTCGGCGTGGACGCGAAATGACGACTGGCGGCTGCACCCCGAGGGCTACGGCGCAGAGTTCACGGAGCAGGCGCAGGAGACGCTCGGGCGGATAAACGGGCTTCGCCGCCGCGTTGCCGCGCCGCTTATGCGCTTTGCGGAGAGCACGAAAAACGCGGAGACCGCGGCGGGACAGGCCGAGGCTTTAGCGCAGCTTTTGGAGGAGCTTGAGCTGTCGGAAAGACTGAGCGAGCGTGCAGAGCGCCTTGCCGAGTCGGGCAGGGCTGCTGCGGCTCAGGAATACGCCCAGCTCTGGGATATAACGGTGTCCGCGCTGGAGCAGTGCGCGGCAATACTCGGTGATGCCCCCTCCGACCGTGAGACCTTCGGCCGACTGTTCACACTCATGCTGTCAAAATACGACGTCGGCACGATACCGGCAGCTCTCGACCGCGTGACTGCGGGAGATTTCGACCGCATGCGCCGCAGAAATATAAAGCACCTCATCGTGCTCGGCGCGACGGATTCGCGCATACCCAAAACGGACGCGGACGCGGGGGTTTTCTCCGCCGATGAGCGCAAGAGATTGCTTGAAATGGACATCGACCTCGGCGGCGCGGGCGAGAGCGAGCTCTGGCGCGAATTTTCGCTTGCGTATAACTGCCTGACCCTGCCGTCGGAAAGCCTGAGCTTCTGCCGTCCGGCATTTAACGACAAGGGCGAGGCTCAGCGCGCGGCCTTTGTCGTAAACAGGGCAAAAGCCATGTTCGCGCTTGAGGAAAAAGCGGTTAATATGCCGAATATAAAAATGAACGCCGCCTCTCCCGCCATGGAGCTTGCGGCAAACGCGCTGTGCGACGGCGGAGCGGTCGAGGCAACGGCGAGAGAGTATTTTGCCGCCAACGCGCCGGAGCGCCTTGAGGCGCTGCGCCGGGCAGCAAGCTTAAAGCGCGGCAGCCTGTCGGATAAATCGGTTAGGGCGCTCTACGGAGACAAAATATATCTTTCCGCTTCGAGGATAGACAAGTTTGCCTCCTGCCGCTTTGCGTATTTCATGCGCTACGCTCTCAGGGCGAAGCCCCGCGAGCCTGCGGGCTTCACGGCACCTGAAATGGGCATATTCATGCACTACATTTTGGAGAATGTCGCCCGAGACGTGAAGCAGGCGGGCGGCTATAAAAACATAAGCGACGCGCAGCTTCGTGCGGCGACGGATAAGTATATCGCGGAGTATGTACACGACACGCTCAACGACTTTCGCGAGAAATCCAAGCGCTTTGAGTATCTTTTCCGCCGCCTGACGAAAAACGTGCATCAGATAGTGCTGGATATGGCGGGCGAGCTTAGAAGCTCGGACTTCGAGCCGCTGTCGTTTGAGCTCGATTTCGGAAAGACTGAGCATCTAAAACCGATTGAGCTGGGCGACGGCGAGGACAGCCTTGTGCTCACGGGTATTGCCGACAGAATTGACGGCTGGATGCACGAGGGAAAGCTCTATCTGCGCGTTGTGGATTACAAGACCGGCAACAGAAAATTTGACCTGTCCGACGTGCTGTACGGTATGAATCTGCAAATGCTGCTGTATCTGTTTTCGCTTGCGGAAAACGGAGAGCAGCTTTACGGGAGGGATATCGTACCGGCTGGCGTGCTGTATGTTCCGGCAAAGGATGCGATCATATCCTCAAACGTCAGGCTCAGCGACGAGGAGCTTGCTTCGATGCGCGCGGGCGCGATAAGGCGCAGCGGGCTTATTTTGGACGATCCGGAGGTAGTCAACGCGATGGAAAACGGTCAATCGCCGAGGTACATACCGGTAAAATTCAAAAATGGCGTTCCCTCCGGCGACGCTCTAGCCTCATCCGAGCGGCTGGGGCTGCTTTCAAAGCACATTGACAAAACGCTCCGGGACATGGCGGCGGAGCTTCGGCGCGGCAGCATAGCCGCAGACCCCTATTACCGCGCGCAGCAGCAGAGCGCCTGCACGCACTGCGACTATGCCGAGGCATGCCGGTTCTCCGACGGGGAAAACGGCGAGCATATGCGCCCGATGCCGCACCTTGCCGCCACAAAGGTGTGGAACGTTCTTGAAGGAGGCGGGGATAATGGCTGAATTTAAACCGACAAAATCACAGTCCGACGCCATATTTACCCGCGGCAGGGAGATACTTGTCTCGGCGGCGGCCGGCAGCGGCAAGACCAAGGTGCTCACCGAGCGCCTGCTCTCGCGCATATCCGACGACTCGGATATAGACAGCTTCCTGGTCATAACCTTCACCAAGGCCGCCGCCGCGGAGCTTCGCAGCCGCATCGTAGACGAAATAGCCCTGCGTCTTGCATCCGAACCCGATAACCGTCGTCTGCGCCGCCAGAGCGCGCTCTGCCAGAGGGCGCAGATATGCACGATACACAGCTTCTGCCAGAGCTTTCTGCGCGAGAACTGCCACGCGGCGGGGATCTCGCCCGAATTTCGGGTCATCGAGGAGGACAGGAGCGAAACCATAAAGGCCGGGGTTTTGCAGCGGGTTTTGGACGAGTGCTACGAAGACCCTGACGAGGGTTTTTTGAACCTGACCGACGCGATAAGCCGTGGGCAGGACGACAAGCGCCTTGCCGAGCTTACCCTGAGTCTGCACAGAAAGATGCAGAGCCACGCAAGGCCGGAGGAGTGGGCGGCGCGACAGCTCGAGGCACTCGAGCAGGCATACGACGACGCGGGAAAAACGCCGTGGGGCGAAGAGATACTGCAAAGCGTCAAGGCATCGGCCGACTACTGGGCAGAGCGCATGGAGCTTCTTGCGAAAGAGACAAAGGCGGAGGAAAAAATCGCCGAAAAATACGCGCCGAGCATTGAGGAAACGGCGGCGTCGCTGCGCGATCTTTCGCGCGCTGCCGCTATCGGCTGGGACAAGGCGCGAAGCGCGCTGCCGATAAAATTCCCGAACCTCGGCAGGCTTACAAAATCGCCGAACCCGGAGCTTTCCGAATACATAAAGGCTGTGCGCGATGCGTGCAAGGCTCAGGTCAAAAAGTACGATGAGCAGCTTGCCGATACGAGCGATGAGCTGTTGCGCGACATGCGCTCGACGGCCCCCGCGAGCGCTGCGCTGCTCGAGCTTGCGCTACGCTTTGACAGAGAGTACGCGGCTCAGAAGCGCCGCCGCGCCGAGGTGGATTTTTCAGACCTTGAGCATATGACAGTGCAGCTTCTGACAAACCCCGACGGCAGCCCCACAGAGCTTGCGCGGGAGACGTCGCGCCGCTACACCGAGATAATGGTCGATGAGTATCAGGACGTAAACAGGGTTCAGGACGCAATATTCACGGCTCTGTCCGGCGATAGGAAGAACCTGTTCATGGTCGGGGACGTGAAGCAGTCGATATACCGCTTCCGCCTTGCAGACCCCACGATATTCACCGAAAAATACCTGAGCTACGCAGATCTTGACAGCGCCGCCGAGGGCGCGCCCGTGCGCATCATGCTCCAGGAAAATTTCCGCTCACGGCGCGAGATAATAGACGGCGTGAACGCTGTTTTCCGCTGCTGCATGTCGGAGAAATTAGGCGAGCTTAATTACGACGAAAAGGCCGAGCTTAAATACGGCGCGGGCTACGAGGGCGAGGGCGAGACGCCCGAGCTGATGCTCGTAGACACTGCAAGCGACGGCGATGATGCGCCCGATAAAACCGAGGCCGAGGCCGCCGCTGTCGCAAAAAAAATTAAGCAGATCATGGCGTCCGGCATGCTCGTTTCCGGCAGGCCGCTGCGCTACGGCGATATCGCGATACTCATGCGCTCTGTTAGCTCCGCCGGGGAGACCTACCGCCGCGCTCTTTCGGATGCGCAGATACCCGTCATGTCCGGGCAGGGCGGCAGCTTCTTTGAGGCTCCGGAGATATCGACGCTCATGTGCCTGCTGGCGGCCATCGACAATCCGCATCAGGATGTGCCGCTCATTGCGGTGCTGCGCTCGGCGGCTTTCGGCTTTAGTGCCGATGAGCTGTCGGCAATACGGGTGACGGATAAAAATTGTGATTTTTACACGGCGCTTGTAAAGACCGCCGAGAGCAGTGATAAGTGCGCCGAGTTTTTGAAAACGCTGAATAATTTCCGCGACTGCGCGCCGGATATGGAGACGGGCGAGCTGCTGCGGCATATCTACAGCGAGCTTGACCTCATGGCGCTGTGCGCCGCAATGCAGGGCGGACAGAGCCGCTGTTCAAATCTGCGCGCGATGTTAGAGCTTGCAAAGCGCTTTGAAAGCAGCGGCTTTCGCGGTCTGCACCGCTTTAACGAGTGGCTTAATAAGCTTGCCGAGCGCGGCGAGGATCTAAGCCGCGGCGACGGCGGGGACGCGGTGCAGATAATGACCCTGCACAAATCGAAGGGACTGGAGTTTCCCGTCGTGTTTGTGTGCGATACCTCGCGCCTGTTTAACAAGAAGGATTCGCAGTCGCCTGTGACGGTGCACCCCGTGCTGGGGCTTGGCCCCAAGGTGGTCGATACCGCGCGGGGGGTGGAATACCCTTCGCTTTCCCGAAGTGCCATTAAGCTGCGCTCAGAGCGGGAGCTGCTGTCAGAGGAGATGCGCCTGCTGTATGTGGCGCTAACGCGCGCGAGGGAGCGGCTTATCGTCAGCGCGGCGGTAAAGGACCCGGAGGCAAAGCTTAAAAAGCTCATGCTTTTATCATCGAACCCCATGCCGCCGGAGATGCTCATGTCCGCAGGCTCCATGTCCGAGTGGATGATGTATGCCCTGCTGTGCGACAGGGAAAATAAGCTCAAACTGAGCATCGTACACGCCGAGAGTGAGGCCGAGAGCGAGAACGATATCTCCGTGCAGCCGACCGCCGAAGCCGACCCCGAGCTTCTTGCAAGGCTTGAAAAGAACCTGAGCTTTGTATACCCCTATGCGGGCGCGGACTTGCCATCCAAGGTTACGGCAACCGAGCTCAAGGGTGCGCAGGAGAACGACGAGGAGGCGATGAGCCTTGCGCCGAGGACGCGGCGTAGTTTCCGCAGCCCCGACTTTCTCAAGGACAAAAAACCGCTCAGCGGTACGGAAAAGGGCACCGCGACGCATATGCTGCTGCAATTTATGGACTATGCAAAGGCGCGCACAGATCAGGGCATAAGGGATGAGCTTGCCAGACTCACGGCGTCGGGACACCTCAGCCGCCGTCAGGCCGAGGCGGTTGAGACGGGAGCGGTGCTGAGGCTTTTTAACTCAGAGCTGGGACGGCGCATAATGTCGGCCGATAATATCAAGCGCGAGTTTCGATTTTCGCTGTTGTGTCCTGCCGAGAGCTTTTTTGAGGGCGGCGAGGGAGAAAATGTGCTGCTCCAGGGCGTCGTGGACTGCATTATAGAGGAAGCCGGCGAGCTTACGATAATAGACTATAAGACCGACAGAGTCAGCGGGGAAGAGGTCGGCCAGCGGGCGAAAGGCTATGCCGGACAGCTCAGAGCATATGCCCTTGCGGTCGGCAGGATCACGGGGAAACCAATCAAGGAATGCGTTCTGTATTTTCTTAGCTGCGGCAAGGCGGTTTTCGTAAACGAAAAATAACTCTTGCAAAATGTTTTGCGCTGTGCTACAATTCACTTTGCGTCTTGTAACCATGCTCTGCATGCTCAAGACAGCCTATGATCAGGAGAAATGAACAATGAAGGCAGGAATACATCCTAATTATCAGCCCACCGTTATCAAGTGCGCATGCGGCGCCACTATCGAGACCGGCTCAACCCGTCCCGGAATCACCGTTGAGATCTGCTCCAAGTGCCATCCTTTCTACACCGGCAAGCAGAAGCTCGTTGACACCAGCGGCCGCGTCGATAAGTTCAACCGCAAGTACGGCATCAAGTAAGTTAAGCATAGGAGAGCCGAACACCTATCGGTTTTGAAGCGATCTTTTCCCCTCTCGCTTCGTGGAAAGCCTTGACAATACGGCAGTATTCCCTGCGGCTTTACCCTTCCCGAGAGAGAAAAATCTCTGCTTCAAAACTGCTCACACCTGACACGGAGAAATTTTCAAGTGATTTTTGCCTTTTGAGACGCAGATGGGCTGCCGCCCATCAAGACGAGAAGGGGAAAAAGCGCCGGAAAGAGCCTGTGTCAGGCGACAGGAGTTCGGCTCTCCTATGCTTTTTAACTTAAAGACCATGCTTCCGCATGGTCTTTTGCCATTTTAGATGGTATTTGGTATACTATTCATGGTATACTAATGTAAAATAAGCTTTAAGGATAAAAAGCCATGGAAAACAACGATTTTAAAAAAGAACGCGCGGTTTTAGCCGGACTGAGCGCAAACTCGATGGATATCGACGAGAGGTCAACGGATATATCCATGCAGGAGCTTGCCGCGCTTGTGGAAACGGCAGGCGGCGAGACTGTCGGTATGCTCATCCAGAACAGGCCGACCCCCGACCCGCGCAGCTTCATAGGCGACGGCAAGGTAGCCGAGCTTAAAAGCTTCATCGAATATAACGACTGCGACCTTGCGGTGTTTGACAACGAGCTTTCACCCTCGCAGATGCGGGTGCTTTCCGAGGAGCTGGGCGTCAAGGTGCTCGACCGCTCCGGCCTGATACTCGATATATTCGCCCAGCGCGCGAGAACGCGTGAGGGTCAGCTTCAGGTGGAGCTTGCCCAGTACAAGTATCTGCTCCCGCGCCTGACGGGTATGTGGACGCACCTTGTGCGCCAGACGGCCTCCGGCGGCTCGTCGCCTATCGGCACGCGCGGCCCCGGCGAAACTCAGCTTGAAACAGACCGCCGCCATATCCGCCGCAAGATACAGAAGCTTGAGGAGGAGCTTGCCTCCGTGCGCAAGGTGCGCAGCACCCAGCGCCGCCAGCGCGAGAAAAACGACGTTCCCGTCGTGGCGCTTGTGGGCTATACAAATGCGGGCAAGTCCACGCTTTTAAACTGCCTGACAGATTCCGATATCCCCGCCAACAACAGACTTTTCGACACGCTTGACACCACGACGCGCAAGCTGCGCATCGACGAATTTACTGAGGCGCTGGTATCCGATACCGTCGGCTTCATCCGCAAGCTGCCGCACCATCTTATCGAGGCTTTCAAGGCAACCCTTGAGGAGCTTTCGTATGCCGATGTCCTGCTGCACGTTATTGATATCTCAAACCCCGACTGGGAGGCGCAGGCCAAGGTCGTGGACAGCCTCATAAACCAGCTCGGCGCGAACGAAACCCCGTGCATCAGGGTGTACAACAAGTGCGACGCGTATGTCGGCATCCTGCCGCACGGCGAGGACGTGGTGTGCCTGTCGGCAAAAAGCGGCGAGGGCGTGCAGGAGCTTGTTGAGGCGCTGTCAAAGCTTTTGGACAAGGGACGCCACCATGTTACGCTGAAAATACCCTATTCCAGCGCGGGCATAGCCGATCTTTTAAACCGCGAGGCGGCGGTCATTAAAATGGAGTATACCGATGAAGCTATCGAGGCTGAGGTCATAGTTCCGCCGGATATTTTCGGAAAGGTCAAGCAGTTTATTCCCGGCTATACAGAGCCGAGCGAGGACTGGGAGGATTAAATGGGCGAGTATTATATCCCGTCCGGCGCGGGCGAGGCGGAGCTGAGCGAAAAGCGCTCTAACTTTCTCGGCCATGTCCGACCGGTGGAATCAGAGGACGAGGCCAAGGCGTTTATCGCCGAGATGAAAAAGAAATACTACGACGCGCGGCACAACTGCTGGTGCTATATCATCAGAGACGGCGCTGTGCGTTATTCCGACGACGGCGAGCCGCAGGGTACGGCCGGTATACCAATGCTCGAGGTGTTCAAACGCGAGGGCGTGGAGAACGTCGTCTGCGTCGTGACACGATACTTCGGCGGCGTTTTGCTCGGCACGGGCGGACTGCTGCGGGCGTACACGAAAAGCGCGAAAGACGCGCTGGACGCCGCGGGGATATCGGTCGTGCGGCGCTGGGTGACGGCGGAGCTTGAGTGTACATACTCCATGCTTGAGCGTATAAAGCTTGAGTGCGAGCAGGCGCAGGGCGCTGTGCGCGATATCGAATACGGCGCGGGGGTTTGCCTGAAGCTTCTACTGCCGGAGCCTTCTGCTGAGCCGTTTTGCGTCCGCATCGCCGATTTGACGGCGGGAGCTGTCGAGGTAAAACTCACAGGCGAGGAATTTATGCCGGTGAAAATTGAGCGAAGCTGAGTATATTTCCCCCGTGTCGGCGGGATAAAAACAAAAATTTCTAAAAAAATAAAGGGAAATAAGAATTTGCGTCGTATAAGAGTATTGAGAGAGATTTCAATACTCTTAATTTTACGATGAGGTGGTGCGGTATGGATTGTCCGAGAGTAAGGCGCGAAATGGCCGAGCGCAGTCTCGTATGCGAATACGGCGTTCGGGCGGAAAACTCAAAAGGTCGGCTCGAGCCCGAGTCCGAGTGCGAGATACGCACCTGCTTCCAGCGTGATGTCGACAGGATAACCCACTCGAAGTCCTTCCGCCGCTTAAAGCACAAGACGCAGGTGTACTTGCAGCCCGAGGGCGATCATTACAGGACGAGGCTTACCCACACGCTTGAGGTATCCCGCCTTGCCCGAACGGTGGCGAGGGCGCTTGAGCTGAATGAAGATCTTGCCGAGGCGATGGCCTTGGGTCATGACCTTGGGCACACGCCCTTCGGCCACGCCGGGGAGCGGGCTCTCAATCGCATCTATGACGGCGGCTTTAAGCACTATCAGCAGTCGCTGCGCGTTGTTGACGTGCTCGAGCGCGACGGCAGGGGATTAAACCTGTGCTACGAGACGCGCATGGGCATACTGAATCATACCCACGGTGCGCCGGACGATACGCTCGAGGCGACCGTCGTCCGCCTTGCCGACCGCATAGCATACATAAACCACGATCTTGACGACACAATACGCGCCGGCATACTCAAGGCCGAGGACGTGCCGGAGCTTATACGAACCCGCTGCGGCGAGCGCAACAGCGAGAGGATAAACTCAATCATGCTCGACCTCATTGAAAACAGCGGCGGCGGAGTTATAAAAATGAGCGACTATATGCAGGAGGCGGTGGATTTCTTCCATGGCTTCATGTATTCGGACGTGTATACAAATCCCATCGCAAAGGGCGAGGAGAGCAAGGTTGACGGCATCATAGCCGGGATTTTTGAATACTATGTGAAGCACCCGGAAAAAATGCCGCCGGAGCTTCAGACAATAGCCGAGCGGGAGGGACGGCAGCGCGCTGCCTGCGACTACGTCTCCGGCATGACAGACGGCTATGCGATGGAAAAATACAGCGAGATATTCATACCGATGAGCTGGACGGTAAAATAAGCCGACAGCGTTTGAGAACAGGAAAGGAGTGAGGAAAATGGCGATACCGGAGGCGTTTTTGCAGGAGCTTGTCGAGCGCAACGACATAGTTGACGTTGTGGGAAGCTATGTGCGGCTTACCAAGCGCTCCGGCTCGAACCAATTCGGCCTGTGTCCGTTCCACAGCGAAAAAACCCCGTCCTTTTCCGTCTCTCCCGACAGGCAGATATACCACTGCTTCGGCTGCGGCAAGGGCGGCGGCGTTATAAATTTCATAATGGAGATAGAGAATCTCTCCTTCCCGGAGGCAGTGGAGTTTTTAGCAAAGCGCGTGGGGATGACGATGCCCGAGCAGGAGGATAACCGCGAGGCGAAAAAGCGCCGGAGGCTGCTTGACCTTAACCGCGACGCGGCAAGGTTTTTCTACTCCTGCCTGAGCGTGCCCGAGGGCGCGCCCGCGCGAGATTACATGGCAAAGCGTGAGATAACACCGGCCACGGCAAAGCGCTTCGGCCTCGGCTTCGCGCCGGATACATGGGACAGTCTTATCAAAGCCATGAGGGAGCTCGGCTACTCCGAATACGAGATGTTTGACGCCGGACTTGTCAGAAAAGGCAAAAACAGCGGACACTACGACACGTTCCGAAATCGGCTCATGTTCCCGGTCATAGATGTGCGCGGCGACGTTATCGGTTTTTCCGGCAGAATTCTCGGCGACGGTGAACCGAAATACATGAACAGCCCCGAAACCTTGGTATTCAACAAGAGCCGCAATCTTTTTGCACTTAATTTGGCTAAAAAGTCGAAGAGCGGACATATAATACTGGCAGAGGGAAATATTGACGTTGTGATGATGCATCAGGCGGGCTTTGACTCGGCCGTCGCGTCCCTGGGCACGTCGCTCACGCCCGAGCAGGCGAGGCTCATATCCCACTACACGAAAGAGGTCATCATCGCCTATGACTCCGACGGCGCGGGTAAAAAGGCGGCGCAGCGCGCGATAGGTCTGCTGGATAAGTTAGACGTCAAGGTGAAGGTGCTCAGCATGTCGGGTGCAAAGGACCCGGACGAGTATATAAAAACCAGGGGCGCCGATGCGTTCAGAAACCTGCTGGATAAGTCGGAGAATCATATAGACTACCGCTTGCAGACCGTGACGGATAAATACGATCTCTCGGTCGACGAGCAGAAGGTCGCGTTTTTGAAAGAGGCGTCGGATATGGCCGCGCGGCTGTCGGGCGCTGTCGAGCGTCAGGTATACTCCATGCGCATAGCGAAAATGGCGGGCGTTTCCGACGATGTTGTGATACAAGAAGTTGAACGCCGCAGAAAAAGCCTGACGAGGTCCGCGCAGCGGCGCGACGCAAAGACTCAGGCGCACCCGGAAAAGCAGTTCCAGCCGGCGGAGAAGGAGTTTCGCTATGAAAACCCGGAATCGGCGGCCGCCGAGGAGGGCATCATAAGGCTGCTGTACCTCGATCAGGGGATATGCAGGGGCAAGACCCTGCCGGAGCCGGAGGAATTTTCATCGGCGGTGCTTGCGAAAATATACTCGCTGCTCAAATCAAAATTTGAAAAGGGCGAGATAATAAGCATGGCGACAATGTCTGCCGCGCTGCTGCCGCAAGAGGCGTCGCTGCTCGCGGCCATCCTGCAAAAGCCGGAGATGCTCCGCAACGGAGAAAAGGCTCTGGCCGATTACATAGGCAGGATAAAGCGGCAAAACGAGCTTGCGCACTCATCGGAGGATCTGCGCTCTCTGGCAAATAAGCTTAAAGAAACCAAAGGATATGAGGGGTAAGATAAATGGATAAGAAAAAAGAAACTATGACCGAAAAAGAGCTCGAGCTTGCTGCCGATAAGCTGCTTGAGGAGGCCGATTCTACGCCTGAGAAGCCTTCTTCCGAGCCGAAAACTCAGGACGAGCTTCTTTCGGAGCTGCTTGAGAAGGCAAAGAAAAGCGGCAAGATATCCACAAAAGAGATCGCCGCGCTTGAGGAAAAGGGCGTGGACGCCGAGACAATCAGCAAGTTCTATGACAGCCTTGAGGCAAACGGCGTTGATGTTGACATCAGCGGCGCCGACGCCGTGCCCATACTTGACGATATCGCCCTGCCGGAGCTTGAGGAGCTTAATGAAATAGAAGAGGTCACCGAGGAGGAGATCGTCGAGGTCGAGGCGGATATCGAGACGTATACCACCGACGACCCCGTGCGAATGTACCTCAAGGAGATAGGCAAGGTGCCCCTGCTGACAGCGGGCGAGGAGGTCGAACTTGCGATAAAGATGAGCGAGGGCGACGAGGACGCGAAGCGCCGCATGGCCGAGGCAAACCTGCGTCTGGTCGTTTCCATAGCAAAGCGCTATGTCGGACGCGGAATGCTGTTCCTCGACCTCATTCAGGAGGGCAACCTCGGTCTTATAAAAGCGGTCGAGAAATTCGACTATACCAAGGGCTATAAGTTCTCCACCTACGCGACATGGTGGATAAGACAGGCCATAACCCGCGCCATCGCAGATCAGGCGCGCACCATACGCATCCCCGTGCACATGGTCGAGACGATAAACAAGGTCATCCGCGTGTCCCGCCAGCTCCTTCAGGAGCTTGGCCACGACCCCAGCGCCGAGGAAATCGCAGCCGAGATGGGCATGCCCGTCGATAAGGTGCGCGATATTCTGAAGATAGCGCAGGAGCCTGTGTCGCTGGAGACGCCTATCGGCGAGGAGGAGGATTCGCACTTAGGCGACTTCATCCCCGACGAGGACGCCTCCGAGCCCTCGGAGGCCGCCAGCTTCACCCTGCTCAAGGAGCAGCTGGTGGATGTGCTGAGTACGCTTACGCCCCGTGAGGAGAAGGTGCTCAAGCTCCGCTTTGGAATTGAGGACGGCCGCACCCGCACGCTGGAGGAAGTGGGCAAGGAATTTAACGTGACCCGTGAACGGATCCGCCAGATCGAGGCCAAGGCTCTGAGAAAACTGCGCCATCCCAGCCGCTCAAAGAAGCTGAAGGATTTTCTGGATTGATCCCGAAAGGATAGGCACATACCATGCACATGACACTGGAAGCGGACTACGCAGTCCGCATCGTGGAATTTTTGGCCGTGAACCCCGGGCGCGCAGATGCCAAAACGATCTCGGAGCGCACAAGCGTTACGCTGCGCTTTACGCTGAAAATCCTGCGCACGCTCGTTTCGGACGGCATCGTGCGCTCGTATAAGGGCGCAAAGGGCGGCTATGAGCTTGCAAAGCCGCCGAAGGAGATCACGCTGCGCAGCGTGATCGAGGCGGTGGAGGGGCCGTATATGATTTCCCGCTGCCAGGGCGATGCGTACAGCTGCCGGCGCACCTCGTGCCGTTTGCATCACATCTACGGTGAGGTCTCGCAGCTTGTGCGCGATAAGCTGGAGTCCTACACGTTCGCGTCCATCTGCGCCTGCGAGGATACCGAGGCGGACGAAAAAGGCGAGGGAAAAGAGGCAGAAACGTAAGCGAATCCGCGTGAAAGTACACGCAAGTACATACTTAAAACGCAATCATTCGTTTTGAAAGCGGCTTTCGCTTTTTAACTTAATTTCTTCGGAATCCAAAATTCAACATAAACAAAACAAAAACCTTCCCGGCTTCGTTTCCGTTTGGAAACCGGGAAGGTTTTGCGTGTTTTTAAGCGGTATGAACGCCGTGAGACTCTGCACGGCAAGAGCTACGGCTCAGTTTATGCGGCTGCCGCCCCATTCCACCGCTGTGAAGCCGTCGCGGGCGGGAGCGGTGAGCGTTTGCGCGGGAATGTCGACTTTCTCTTCAAGCGGTTTCCACGCCATGAAGACCCGAAGGAGCGTGTCGGGCGCGGGGGAGATATCCAGCTGCGCCACCTGCGTATAGCAGTCGGACTGAAACGCGATGAGATTATAGGGATTTTCCTGCATCTGGGGAAGCCAGTACACGATGAATTCATTCGCTTCTTTGCGGGTGAGTCCGAGGTCGCGCAAGGCATTTTCGAGGAAAGCGGCGGTGTCGCTGCCCGCTACGCAGAAGCCGTGGGAAAGGTCGTATTCCGCGCTGTCCGTGCCTTCCCAGTACAGGTAGTTATACGTTTGGCCGTCCTCGTCCGTCAGAGTACCGTCAGGTTTCGCCGAAACATGCCAGCCGGTTTTGTAATTCGGGTAGATGCAAGTGAGCGTTCCGTCGTACGCGAGCGTAACCGAGATGTCCGTTTCTTCTTCCGGATAAAGATAAATCACCGGCTTTAACGAGAGTTGCTCTTCTTCGCGTTCACGGCATGCCGAAAGCCCGCACACGAAGCTGATTGCAAGGGCCGCGGCGAAAATCTGCTTTGCGAAATGCTTTTTCATACAGTGTTCCTCCTCAAATCAAAATGATTAGCAGCGGATAAAAATAAAGCCCGATTGCAGTTTACAAGGTCCATGTGCTATCGGGTATACGGGTTAAAATTCAATTTATTCTGCTTTGAAATTTGAGAAAAGAAAAAGGGAATAAAACTCGAAAAATTTCGGGAAAAGGCTTGACAAATTCACAGATACGGTGTATCATATTACAATGTATCATCATGG
>OLNX01000595.1_pt1 | contig 35542 bp, 32 predicted proteins | sample 1672611 | NCBI WGS metagenome assembly OLNX01 (sample SAMEA3136705, study PRJEB25190) | human gut metagenome | reverse complement strand
TTGTATCTATTAAACGAGTTACAAAAGTTGTTAAGGGCGGACGTAACATGCGTTTTACAGCTTTGGTTGTTGTTGGCGACGGCAATGGTCATGTTGGTGCAGGTTTAGGAAAAGCAACTGAAATTCCTGAAGCTATCCGTAAGGGAAAAGAAGATGCAATGAAAAAACTCATCAGCGTTAAGTTAGACGAAGTTGATAGTATTACACATGATGTTCAGGGTAAATTCACCGGTGCATCCGTATTATTAAAGAAATCTCCAGAAGGTACTGGTATCATCGCTGGTGGTCCAGCCCGTACTGTATGTGAGTTAGCAGGTATTAAAAATATCCGTACAAAATCTTTAGGTTCCAACAACAAACAGAACGTTGTATTCGCAACAATCGACGCTCTGGGTCAGTTAAAATCTCCTGAAGAAGTAGCAAAACTCCGCGGAAAATCCGTTGAAGAGATTCTGGGTTAAGGAGGAATTTGAAATGGCAGATAAGAAACTTAAAGTAACATTAATCAAATCTACAATTGGTGCTGTTCCAAAGAACAAAAAAACAATCGAGGCTCTTGGTTTAACAAAACTTTACAAAACAGTTGAGTTACCAGACAACGCTGCAACAGCTGGAGCACTTCGCAAAGTTGCACCATACGTAAAAGTTGAAGAAGCATAAAAAATAAGATAAGGAGGTGTCGGTGATGGATTTATCCAATTTACATGGAGCTGCCGGTTCAGCTCATAGCGATAATTTCAGAAGAGGACGTGGACACGGTTCAGGAAATGGTAAGACCGCAGGTAAAGGACATAAAGGACAGAAAGCTCGTTCTGGTGCTCCTAGACCAGGTTTCGAAGGTGGTCAGATGCCATTATACAGAAGATTGCCAAAGAGAGGTTTCAAATGCAGAAACTCTAAGACAATCGTTGGAATTAATCTTTCCGCTCTTGAAGCTTTCGAGAATGACGCAGTAGTATCTGTAGAGACATTAATCGAAGCTGGTATCGTTAAGAACCCAAGAGATGGAGTAAAAATTCTTGGAAATGGAGAACTTACTAAGAAGCTTACAGTTCAGGCAAACGCATTCAGCGCTTCTGCAAAAGAGAAAATTGAAGCTCTTGGTGGAAAAGCAGAGGTGATCTAATGCTGGAGACACTCCGTAATGCATTCAAAATTAAAGATATTCGCAAAAGAATTATTTTTACATTTTTAATGTTAGTTGTCATCAGAATAGGAAGTCAGCTTCCTATTCCTGGTGTTGACAGTGAAGTATTTGCAAACTGGTTTGCTAGTCAGACCGCTGATGGAATGGGCTTTTTTGATGCCGTTACTGGTGGATCATTCTTGAATTTATCTATATTCGCATTGAATATCACACCATACATTACATCATCCATCATTATGCAGCTTCTTACTATTGCTATTCCTAAGTTGGAAGAAATGCAGCGTGACGGAGAAGATGGTCGTAAAAAGATCGCCGAGATCACAAGATACCTCACAGTTGCTTTAGCTTTGATTGAAGCAATCGCTATGGCAATTGGTTTCTCAAGAGGTGGATACTTAGAACAGAGTGATTCGACCGCTGTTTATGTTATGAATATCATTATGGTTATCTTTACTCTTACAGCAGGTTCTGCAGTCCTTATGTGGATTGGTGAGAGAATCACAGAGAAGGGTGTAGGAAATGGTATTTCCATCGTGTTGACAATCAACATCATTTCCCGTATGCCAAATGATATCGGAACATTATATCAGCAGTTTATTTCTGGAAAGACAGTTCCAAAGGGAATTCTTGCTGCAGTTATTATCCTTGCAATCATCGTTGCAATGGTAGTATTTGTAGTATTACTTCAGGATGGAGTAAGAAAAATTCCGGTTCAGTATTCCAAGAAAATTCAGGGAAGAAAACAGGTTGGCGGTCAGTCAACACATATTCCTCTGAAAGTCAATACCAGTGGTGTTATCCCAGTCATCTTTGCTCAGTCTTTATTACAGACACCAGTCATTATTGCGAGCTTACTTGGCAAGGGAAATGGAACAGGTATTGGAAGTAAGATCTTAAAAGGTATGTCCCAGTCTAACTGGTGTAATCCAAATGAACCAATTTATAACATTGGTCTTGTGGTATATATCATTTTGATCATTGCATTTGCTTATTTCTATACATCGATTACATTCAATCCGTTAGAAATTGCAAATAACATGAAAAAAGCAGGTGGATTTATTCCGGGTATCAGACCTGGTAAACCTACCAGTGACTATCTGAATAAGATTTTAAATTACATTGTCTTTATAGGCGCAGTTGGATTAGCATTTGTAGCATTTATTCCAATCTTCTTTAATGGAGTATTTAATGCTGATGTATCCTTTGGTGGAACATCCATCATCATCATTGTTGGTGTTATTATCGAAACATTAAAACAGATTGAATCTCAGATGCGTGTTCGCTACTATAAAGGATTCTTAAATGACTAAAACAGAAACGCTGGGTCTTGTGGCCCGGCGTTTTTTGAAGTTTTATAAAGGAAAGAGCTAAAATAAACTTGCGAAGCAGCGTCAAAATTCGTATAATAGGCGCAGAAACATTGAATATATGGAAAGGTCAGGGGTAATTTTTATATGAAAATTATAATGTTAGGGGCTCCAGGAGCTGGAAAAGGAACACAGGCAAAACAGATCGCAGATAAATACGGCGTACCACATATCTCTACAGGAGATATCTTCCGTGCCAACATTAAAAACGGAACAGAACTTGGCAAAAAAGCCAAAGAATACATGGATCAGGGCTTATTAGTTCCAGACGAACTTACCTGTGATCTTGTTATGGACAGAATCCAGCAGGATGACTGCAAAAATGGATTTATCTTAGATGGATTTCCAAGAACCATTCCTCAGGCAGAGGCGCTCACCGCAGCACTTGAGAAAATCGGACAGAAAATGGATTATGCCATTGATGTAGATGTTCCGGACGAGAACATTGTAAACAGAATGAGCGGAAGACGTGCCTGCTTAAATTGTGGAGCAACCTATCATATTGTTTCCATTCCAACAAAAGTGGAAGGTATCTGCGACAGATGCGGAAGTCCGGTTGTATTAAGAGATGATGACAAGCCGGAAACAGTTCAGAAACGTTTAAGCGTATATCATGAACAGACACAGCCGCTGATCGATTACTATAAAGCACAGAATATTTTAAAGACAGTTGACGGTACCCAGCCAATGGAAAAAGTATTTGCTGATATCGTAGCCATTTTAGGAGAATAAAGATGTCTGTCACGATAAAAAGACCTGAAGAGCTGGAATTAATGAGGGAAGCCGGGAAGATACTTGCAAAAGTACATGAACAGCTTGGAAACGAGTTAAGACCAGGGATGTCTACCTATGAGATAGACAGAATCGGGGAAGAAATGATCCGAAGCTTTGGCTGTGAACCATCTTTTAAAAACTATTGTGGCTATCCGGCTTCTGTGTGTGTGTCAATCGATGAGGAAGTCGTACACGGAATACCATGCAAAGAAAAATTTATCCAGGAAGGCGACATTGTGAGCCTGGACATCGGCGTCATCCACAAAGGATACCATTCAGATGCTGCAAGAACGCATGGAGAAATTTCAAAAGAAGCAGCGCTTTTGATTGAGCGTACAAGACAAAGCTTTTTTGAAGGTATGAAATATGCAACCGCAGGAAGACATCTCTATGAGATATCCGGAGCAATCGGCAGTTATGCAGAAAGTTTTGGATATGGGGTCGTGCGGGATCTCTGTGGTCATGGAATCGGAACGCATCTCCATGAAGAACCGGATATTCCGAACTTTAAGAAATTCCGAAGAGGAATAAAATTAAAATCCGGAATGACGCTTGCGGTGGAACCGATGATCAATATCGGAACACCGGATGTATTGTGGTTAGATGATGAATGGACAGTGATCACAGCAGATATGTCATTATCTGCACACTATGAAAATACGATCATTATCACAGAGGGAAGACCGGAGATCCTGACGCTGACAGACTCAGAGATTGCAGCTCATATATGGGAATAACCACCGGAAAAGGGAAGACTATGAACATTGAATTTGCAAAGTCCATGTCAGGACACGATAGAAATCAGTATTATCTGATCATAAAAAAAGATGATGAATTTGTGTATCTGGTAAATGGAACAACAAAACCACTTACAAAACCGAAGAAAAAAAATCGAAAACATATTCAGATAATCAAACATATATCCGATGAAATAACCGGATTGTTTGACGGTGATCCAACAGATATCACAATCAGAAAAGCAATAAAAATAATAGAAAAGCAGCTGAACAGCTAAACAAGGAGGATTATATGTCAAAAGCAGATGTTATTGAAGTTGAAGGAGTAGTTGTTGAGAAGTTACCAAACGCATTCTTTAAGGTAGAACTTGAGAATGGTCATCAGATCCTTGCAACCATTAGTGGAAAATTACGTATGAATTTCATCCGTATTTTACCGGGAGATAAAGTTACTATTGAAATGTCCCCATACGATCTTTCAAAAGGAAGAATCATCTGGAGAGATAAATAAAAATTATTTGAAAAAATCATTGACTTCTTTAATAAGCACATGCTATAATGCTATTCGGACACTTTTGAATAGTGCCTTTTTGTGTGTGCAAAAAGGGGCTTTTGAGAAGAAAGGAGGATTTGCTGTGAAGGTAAGATCATCAGTTAAACCTATTTGCGAAAAATGCAAAGTCATTAAAAGAAAAGGAAGCATCAGAATTATCTGTGAAAATCCAAAACACAAACAGAGACAGGGTTAATTATTCCTTATTCTGATCGTAATAGTACCATAACTATTACAAATTCATTATGTGCGGCTGCAGTGGAACACCCGATCAGGTTGTAGACACTGTTATCATAATAACAGCAATGGATAGCTGCTTTGTTATGTTAATACCGAGACATAACAGAGAGAACATCGAAAAATGGTTGACAGGCGATGGCACACATTTCAGGCCGGACGACAACGGAGCTGCTTAGCTTGCAATCGACAGCAAAGATATTATGCCGTTATGGGTTGGAAGATTCTTCCAAAAGGCATAGGGAAGAAGAGCTTTGTAGGAAGTCATGAGGTCAAAGTGACTTTACGTTGATAATAAAAACTTAGATGCACAAAGCATCGGAGAATTAATGGAGGTTAAAAAACACATGGCTCGTATCGCAGGTGTAGATTTACCAAGAGAAAAACGTGTTGAGATCGGTTTAACTTATATCTACGGAATTGGTAGAGTAAGTGCTGATCGTATTCTTGCAGAAGCAAATGTTGATCCTAATACTCGTTGTAGAGACTTAACAGACGACGAAGTTAAGAGAATCAGTGAAGTTATTGATAATACACAGACTGTAGAAGGTGATTTACGTAGAGAAATCGCTATGAACATCAAGAGACTTCAGGAGATCGGATGTTATCGTGGTATCCGTCATAGAAAAGGTCTTCCAGTTCGTGGACAGAAGACAAAGACAAACGCAAGAACTCGCAAGGGTCCAAAGCGTACAGTTGCTAATAAGAAGAAATAAGCTTCTTTGTGACTGCTTTTAAAGATGCAATTAATCATTTATTATTAGAGAAAGTAGGTTAGTTTAGATATGGCTAAAGTTACAAAAAAAGTGACAAAAAAGCGTGTAAGAAAAAACGTTGAACATGGACAGGCACATATTCAGGCATCCTTCAATAACACCATCGTTACATTAACAGATGCTGAAGGTAATGCATTATCATGGGCAAGTGCCGGTGGTCTTGGATTTAGAGGTTCAAAGAAATCTACTCCATATGCTGCACAGATGGCAGCAGAAACAGCTACAAAGGCAGCTTTAATCCATGGATTAAAGACAGTTGACGTATTCGTTAAGGGACCAGGTTCAGGAAGAGAGGCAGCTATCCGTGCCCTTTCAGCATGTGGTCTTGAGGTTACATCGATCAGAGACGTTACTCCGGTACCTCACAATGGATGTCGTCCACCAAAACGTAGAAGAGTCTAATCAGGAGGTATAGATTAAAATGGCAGTTAATAAAGTACCTGTACTTAAGAGATGCAGATCACTTGGTTTAGAGCCAAGTTATTTAGGATATGATAAGAAGTCTAGAAGAAACCTTACAAGAGCAAACAGAAAGGTGTCTGAGTACGGACTTCAGTTAAGAGAAAAGCAGAAAGCTAAATTCATCTATGGTGTTTTAGAGAAGCCTTTCCGTAACTACTACAAGAAAGCAGATCAGATGAAAGGATTAACAGGTCTTAACCTTATGACAATCCTTGAGTCAAGACTTGACAACGTAATCTTCCGTCTTGGTTTCGCAAGAACAAGAAAAGAAGCTAGACAGATCGTTGATCACAAGTTCGTTACAGTAAACGGAAAAGTTGTTAACATCCCTTCATACCTTGTAAAGGCTGGCGATGTTATCGAAATTAAAGAGAGCAAAAAGAATACTCAGAGAATGAAAGATATCGTCGAGGTAGCTGGCGGAAGAATCGTTCCGGAGTGGTTAGACGTAGATGCTGAGAAATTACAGGGAACTGTAAAAGACTTACCTACACGTGAGCAGATTGATGTTCCTGTAGATGAGATGCTCATCGTCGAGTTATATTCTAAGTAAAATTAGGTTGATTTGCCGGGGATTTATTTCCCGGCTTATCCACTCTTTGATAACATATAACAACGATACCCGAGAAGGAGGGAATTTGAAGTGTTCGATTTTGAAAAACCAAAAATTGAAATCGCAGAAATTTCAGAAGACAAGACATATGGCAGATTTGTTGTAGAGCCATTAGAGAGAGGTTACGGTACAACACTTGGAAACTCTTTAAGACGTATCATGCTTTCTTCTTTACCGGGCGCTGCAGTAAGCCAGGTCAAGATTGATGGTGTTTTACATGAATTCAGCTCTATTCCTGGTGTTAAGGAAGATGTTACAGAAATCATCATGAATATCAAGAACCTTGCAATTCGCAATAATAGTTCTACAAATGAACCAAAGGTTGCATATATCGAATTCGAAGGTGAAGGCGTTGTTACAGCAGCCGATATTCAGGTTGATTCAGATATCGAGATTTTGAATCCTGAGTTAGAGATTGCACACTTGAATGGTGGTGCAGATTCTAAGCTTTACATGGAGCTTACAATCACAAACGGCAGAGGTTATGTCGGAGCAGAGAAGAACAAGAACGAGGATACACCAATCGGAGTTCTTGCTGTAGATTCAATCTACACTCCTGTTGAGCGTGTTAACCTTACTGTAGAGAATACCCGTGTAGGTCAGGTTACAGATTATGATAAGCTTACATTAGATGTATTTACAAATGGTGCATTGGAGCCTGACGAGGCAGTCAGTCTTGCAGCTAAGGTATTAAGTGAGCACTTAAATCTGTTCATCGATCTTTCAGAGGCAGCACAGCAGGTTGACGTTATGGTCGAGAAGGAAAACGATGCTCAGGAAAAGGTTCTTGAGATGAACATTGATGAGCTTGAGCTTTCAGTTCGTTCATACAACTGCTTAAAGCGTGCAGGAATTAACACTGTTGCAGAGCTTATCAATAGAACACCTGAGGACATGATGAAGGTTCGTAACCTTGGTCGCAAGTCTTTAGAGGAAGTTTTAGCAAAATTAAAAGAATTAGGTTTAGAGTTAAATCAGACTGAGGAATAATTCATTCGAATAATCCTTGCACTGATTCTTCTAAATAAATTGGTCATATATAAATTTTAAATATCATATTTATGTTTATATTTATGTTTATGTGTGACAAAACTCATAGCGGCAGGGTCAGTAAGACCAAAGAGCGTGACCGTGTCTGATACATGAGTGGCAACTGATTTGAGCATTTGCTTTTTGAAATAAGGCAATGCTTTATCACAACAAGATACGATGTCTGGCAGTAAGACCGATGAGCGTGACCGGATGTCCCACAAATGGAGGAAATTAAAATGGCAAAATATCGTAAGTTAAGCAGAACATCAAGCCAGAGAAAGGCTTTACTCAGAGGTCAGGTTACACAGCTTCTTGTTAACGGAAAGATCGTTACTACAGAGGCTAAGGCTAAAGAGGTTCGTAAGATCGCTGAGGGTCTTATCGCATTAGCAGTAAAAGAGAAAGACAACTTCGAAGAGGTTACTGTAACAGCTAAGGTTGCCCGCAAGGACAAAGATGGCAAGAGAGTAAAAGAGGTTGTAGACGGAAAGAAAGTTACTGTTTATGACGAAGTAGAGAAGAAGATCAAGAAGGATTCTGCTTCACGTCTTCATGCCAGAAGACAGATGCTCAAGGTTCTTTACACAGCTAAAGAGTCTGACGGCACAAAGAAGGGAACAAAGACTATCGATGTAACAAATAAGTTATTCGATGAGATCGCTCCTAAGTATGCTGATCGTAACGGTGGTTACACAAGAATCGTTAAGATTGGACAGCGTAAAGGTGACGGAGCTTTAGAGGTTCTCCTTGAGTTAGTTTAATATTTAATCGGTATAAATCTTAGACTAAATAAAACCAGAGATTTGAGTGGATGACACTCACGTCTCTGGTTTTTTATTTCTAGGGTAATTATTCTAATCCATTGAGAAAAACCAAAGCTTCATGGTTGCTTGAAAGTAGCAGGTTTGATTGTTCTAAATTTTTTTCTATAGTTACTATGAACTTATAAGAAAATAAAAAAGCCGTGTGAAATCTAAATCATTTCACACAGCTTTTTTTAAATACGATTAATTATTTATTCTTTGCTGCAGCCTGCTCGTCATTGTACTTCTGAACACACTTCTTGATTCTGTCATATGGTGAGAGAAGATCACTGATAGAACAGTCGTGGTTTAATGTATCAATGAGGTATGCGATGTATTTGCTCATGTCACAGCTGATATAGTACTCCTTAGAGAGAAGCTCCGGTGACTGGTAGATAAGGTTTGTTGTAACTACTCTGTAGATGAGACCCTCCTCGTAAGCCTTGTCAAATGAAGCAAAGCCGTTTGTGAAGAGACCAAATGTAGAAACAACAAAGATTCTGTTAGCTTTACGCTTCTTGAGCTCTCTTGCTGTATCTATCATACTCTCGCCGGAAGAAATCATATCATCGATGATAAGAACATCCTTACCCTCCACATTTGTTCCGAGGAACTCATGAGCAACGATAGGGTTACGTCCGTCAACGATACGGCTGTAATCACGACGTTTGTAGAACATACCCATATCTACTCCGAGTACGTTTGCAAGGTAAATGGCACGGTTTGTAGCGCCCTCATCAGGAGAGATAATCATAAGATGGTCAGCATCAATAGTGATATCCTTTACGTTCTTTAAGATACCCTTGATGAACTGGTAAGAAGGCATTACATTCTCAAAACCATTCAGAGGAATAGCATTTACCACACGAGGGTCATGAGCATCGAAGGTGATGATATTGTCTACACCCATGTTGATAAGTTCCTGAAGAGCCAATGGACAGTCAAGAGACTCACGGCCTGTACGTCTGTGCTGACGGCTCTCATAAAGGAAAGGCATGATAACTGTTATTCTTCTTGCTTTTCCGCCGGCTGCAGCGATAACACGCTTTAAGTCAGCATAGTGGTCATCAGGTGACATGTGGTTTGTCTGACCGCATACTGTGTAGGTAAGACTGTAGTTAGTTACATCTACCATGATGTACAGATCATAACCACGAACAGACTGGTTGATAACACATTTAGCCTCGCCGGAACCGAATCTAGGTGTAGAAGGCTTGATAATGTAGCTGTTTTTGTAGTAGTCCTTGAAAGCACTCTCGTTAGCATGCTGGTGCTCTCTGTGCTCTCTCCAGCCCTGTAAGTATGCATCTACCTTCTGGGCAAGACCTATACAACTGTCGGTTGCAACAAGTCCAAGTGTACCGGTTGGCATAGTCTCCAAAATTCTCTCATCGTTTGGCATTGTTATTCCTCCATATAACCATATAATAAATAAACTAAATATATAATATAAAAAGCGTTATTTGGAAAGACGCTTTTTAATTCGTATGTCATCTCCAAAGAGCTTGATAAAACTATAATTGCTTGAAATTCTTGAAAGTGTTCTCTCGGAGTAAATCTCTGCTATCTGCTCCAAATTCAGATTAGTGGAAATAATAGTAGATTTCTGTCGCAGTATACGCTCATTTACACAAAGGAAAAGCTGTGATGTGGTAAATGAGTTGGAAAGCTCGGTTCCGAGATCGTCTATGATAAGTAAATCACAGTCGAATATATTCTGGTGCGCTGCGATGGCATCTGCATCCTTTTCAAACACACCTTTGCTTAATATATCAAATAATTGGAATGCTGTAAAGTAAATTACGGAGTAACCTGCATCTAAAAGCTCTTTTGCAATGCAATTAGATAAAAAAGTCTTTCCGACACCGGTATTACCGTAGAAAAATATATTTTTAGGTTTGTTTTCAAAATTATCTATAAAATCATGACAGTTCGTCACGGCAAGCTTTGCTGTGGCGAGCGCAGACATCCCTGTCGCAGGATTTTTCTGCTCATCTGAGTAATAATCAAATGAGAGCGTGGAAAAATTTTCACGAGACAAAATCTCCCTGATATTGGACTGCGAATAAACGGTATTGATAATAGCCTGCTTGAAACAATGACATTTCTGACCGTTTATGTATCCTGTATCGTGGCAATCTGGACAGGTGTAAATAGGCTCAAAATAATCAAGCGGATATCCGAGTGTGGATAGCAGTGCAGCACGCTCCTCCTTATAGTCATCGATTGCAAGGCGTAAAGCGGCAAGAGCATTCTCATCGCCGTCCATAAGCCTGTACGCCTGCCTGACAGATGCGGATGCAATCTCTGAGTCAATCTCCCTGAGGCGGGGCGCCTTGCGATAGGCTTCCTCAATACGCTTGTCATGTATGTATTTGTTCTGAAGCTGGCGTTTATCGTAGCCTCGCATTATCTCATCATATTGAGCATTGGTAAGTGCCATATACCCTCCTTGGGATGTGTAAATCTAACTTGAAAAATCATACAACGAAATTGCGCAACAGAAATCATACAAGTTAAATTATATAATTGAAATCACGCAACAGAAATCATACAGTTTAAATCATATAATTGAAATCATGTAGCTTAAATCATACCGTAGAATTGAGAAACAGCTTCTCCAGCTTGTCGTAATCATTGTTGCGCTGATTGAAGTTGTTAAATTTATTCTTGGAACTTGAATTATTGCTTTTTGGTTTTGAGGAACCGTTTGCAGCATTTGTGCCTTGTGATGAGCCTGTAGCAGAGGCTTTATTGGCCTTGGCAAAGTTGGCATCAAGCACTTCAACATCCTTTAATGTATGTACATCCTTTTTCCTCCAGTTCGCGAGTATCGAGTCTGTGTACTCGAAGCTTGGCTTCTGGATAGCTGAAATAGTTTTACTGCAGGCGGCCTTTACAAGCTCTATATCGAAACCGTATTCGCCGACCCATTTGTTGATGAGTGACACCTCAGAGTCAACCAGATTGCGGCCTGTGATGCCTAGAGCCTTCATTACAGAATAGTAAATCTGTGAGTGAGCGGCTGCATCGTCCTTTGCCTGATCTACGGTCTTTATGCCGGCATCGGCCCAGCCGAGAGCAACCTTGTTCATGTACCGAAGGCTTGAATGTCCTTTGGTAATGCAGTACTCCACGAGATACTCCACCAGGTCTGTAGAAAAATGAAGCTCGTCCAGCCAGTAGAGCACCATATTGGTGTCTGTGGATGAAAGCGTATGCTTCAGATATGTCTCTATAATAAAGAAAAGCTCTGAAATGTCAGGATTCTTTCTAAACTCCTTAATCTCATCAAGTGTGTATTCCTTCTGTGAAGAAGCAGCTTTGTCAGTAGTCTGGCTCTTAAGCTTTTCCACAACAGAATCCTGCATCCGAATATCTGCGGTAGAAATATTCTGTGTAGCATTATTAACCACGCTGTTTTGAAAATTATTCTGCGCGGCATTATCAGCCACAGCGCTTTGTATATTACTCTGAGCAGCCTGCATACCGGATACAGAAAGACTGCAGAGGTTGATTCCCATAATCTGGCCATCAGCGCCGGATTGCAACTGTAAAATGCCCTCAGAGGCCCAGTAATTGAGAGCACGTATGATGTCGGCCTCAGTATTGCTGAAATGATCGGCAATCTCTGAAATAGTTGCTATGCCTGCCCCGGAGCCTGTCGCACGGAGCAGATAAAGGTATACCTTGACAAACTCACCGTTTGCCTTTGGCATGTATTGATCTATAAAAATATCTGACACAGTAGTGAATGATGTTGCTATGTCACTGCTAATGTTTATCGCTGTCATATAAAAAACTCTCTTTCGCTTAACCTGTGAGCAATTATAGCACAATATTTTAACCATGTGAAGATGGTAAAAGTGCTACAAGCCTTGTAAACTCGGGCTTTCTGAATCCACAAAAAAATGTGGATAATGTGGATAACTATGTAAAATAATTGAAAAATCAATGTATCACAGGGTATATAAGCTGTTGAAAATTATTTAAAAAATCCACACACAAAATGAGAGTTGTTAACATTTTGTATGTGGATAACGTGGATAACTTATTTCTTAAGCAGGTCTTCGCCGATTTCTACTACATTTCCGGCACCCATTGTTATCAACAGGTCGCCGTTTACACAATTTTCTGATAAAAATTTCTCGATTTCCTCAAATGATGGGAAATAGTGCGCATTCACACCTTTTTCGAGCAATAAATCAAGGATGTCCTTAGATGAAATGCCATAGGTGTTCTGCTCACGAGCAGCATAGATATCAGCTAGCACCACAACATCTGCCATTGAAAGAACATCGGCAAAATCATTTAAGAATGCCTTGGTTCTGGAATAGGTATGTGGCTGGAAGCAAAGGACAAGCCTGTCATGTGGATATTTTTGTGCAGCTGTCAGTGTTGCACGGATCTCGGTTGGATGGTGAGCGTAGTCATCAATGATTGTGACGCCGTTTACCTTGCCCTTGTACTGGAAACGTCTGTCAGCACCGCCAAATTTGTCGAGGCCTGTGAGGATAGACTCCTCATCAAGGCCGAGTGTGGTGGATAAAGCTATGGCTGCGAGCGCATTGCTTACATTGTGAGCGCCCGGAACAGAGAGTTTTACGTCGAAAAGTGGACTACCCTGTCTCATAGCTGTAAAAGATGCACAAGCTTTATCGTCATAGGTTATATTTTCCGGATAGAAATCATATTTTGAATCAAAGCCATAGGTGATAATCTTCTGAGGAAGACCTGCGACAATCTCTTCATAGCGGTCAATTTCACCATTGATGATGGTAGCACCGCCTGCGAGAGTGTTTGATGCATACTCGCGGAAGGAATGCCTGATGTCGTTGATATCCTTGAAGAAATCCAGATGCTCAGCCTCAATATTTAAAATAATACTGTAGCGTGGTCTGAAATTCAAAAAGCTGTTTGTGTACTCACACGCCTCAGAGATGAAGTACTCTGAATCGCCCACACGCAGATTGCCGTGGATAGATGACAAAATACCTCCTACGGAAATGGTAGGATCTGTCTGAGCGGCGAGAAGAATCTCACTGATCATGGATGTGGTGGTAGTCTTGCCGTGTGTGCCGGCTACAGCGATAGAATAATCGTAATTGTCCATAATCTGTCCGAGAAGCTCGGCTCTGGTAAGCATTGGAATACCGGCTGCTTTTGCTGCGGCAAACTCAGGATTGCTTTCGTGGATAGCAGCAGTGTAAACCACCAGGTCGATATCGGAGGTGATATTGTCTGCGCTCTGACCATATATGACTTTTATGCCCTTGGCAGCAAGAGTTTTTGTGAGGTCGGATTCCTTTGAATCGGAGCCGGAAATGGTAAAGCCCTCCTCATGCAGAATCTCTGCGAGACCGCTCATGCTGATACCGCCGATGCCTATGAAATGGATGTGTATTGGTTTGCTGAAATCTATTTTATACATTTATTTTACCTGCCTGATTTATTATAATTTATATTGTAACTATTAAGAACTGCTGAGAACATAGTTACTTTATATTAATTATACAACTAAATACAGTATTTGCAAAGGAAAAATAAGGTGAAAGCAGGCATGACTTTCAAATGATAAGAACCCTTGCAGGTTAAACAGATATACGATAAATGACACTTGTGCAAAATGTCAAAAAAAAAGAAAAATATTATTTGATTTTGTGAAAAATGTTGAAGTGATAATGCGGCTGTGGTATAATTTTTTTTATAAAAATAATTCATCCGGACCATATGAATTTGATGGGGTTAAAGTATATGGCAGTAACTGCAATTTATGCAGCGGCAACTATAATTTATATGGAAACAATTGTGATTTATTATAGAAGCATTACAGATACGGTTATTACAGAAACTAGTGGTGGGGACCGGATGGGCACAACAAAAATTAGGACAGACGAGGAGTGATAACGTGATTAAGAAAGAAATGATAGCCATGCTTTTAGCAGGCGGTCAAGGCAGCAGACTTGGTGTTCTGACAGCGGACGTAGCAAAACCGGCAGTTTCGTTTGGTGGAAAGTACAGAATCATAGATTTTCCGCTTAGCAACTGCATCAATTCAGGCATTGATACAGTGGGGGTACTTACACAGTATCAGCCACTCAGACTTAACAGCCACATAGGAATAGGTATTCCGTGGGACCTCGACAGGAATAACGGAGGAGTGGCAATACTGCCTCCTTATGAGAAGAGCGGCAACAGCGAGTGGTACACAGGTACAGCCAATGCAATCTACCAGAATATGAGGTATATAGACAGTTACAACCCGGACTATGTGTTGATACTGTCAGGAGACCATATTTACAAGATGGACTATGAGGTGATGCTTGATTTCCACAAGGAAAACAATGCAGATGTGACCATAGCAACAATGCCGGTGCCTATCGAGGAGGCAAGCCGATTTGGTATCGTCATAGCCGATGATGATAAGCGCATCAATGCATTTGAGGAAAAGCCGGTTCATCCGCGTAGCAATCTCGCATCAATGGGCATTTACATATTCTCATGGCCGGTGCTAAAGGAAGCCTTACTTGCACTAAAGAATCAGGAAAACTGTGATTTTGGCAAGCATGTCATACCATACTGCTTTGAAAACGACAGACGTATGTTTGCATACGAGTTCAACGGATACTGGAAGGACGTAGGTACACTGGGCTCATACTGGGAGGCCAATATGGAGCTTGTGGACATCATTCCGGAGTTCAACCTGTACGAGGAGTATTGGAAGATTTACACAAGGAACGATGCAATCGAGCCACTTTATATAGCCAAAGGAGGTCATGTGGAGCGAAGCATCATGGGTGAGGGCTGTGAATGCTATGGTCATGTGGAGCATTCTGTTATAGGTGCCAACGTCAAGATTGGAAGAGGCGCAGTAATACGTGATTCCATCATCATGCGTGACACGGAGATAGGCTCTAATGTCACGATAGACAAGTCCATCATTGCCGAAAATTGCAAGGTGGGCGACAATGTGACACTTGGCTTCGGACAGGAGAAGCCGAACGTATTAAATGAGAGCATATACTCATTTGGGCTTGTCACTATAGGAGAAGATTCTGTGATACCGGACGGGATAAAGATAGGCAAAAATACAGCAATCTCCGGTGTTACATACGAAGAGGATTACAAAGACGGTGTGCTTGAGGGCGGAGAAGTTATTATCAAGGCAGGTGACGGAAAATGAAGGCAATAGGAATAATTTTGGCCGGCGGCAACAATAATAGGATGAAGGAACTGACAGCAAAACGAGCAGTACCGGCCCTGCCGGTAGCAGGCAGCTTCAGGGCTATAGATTTTTCACTCAGCAGCATGTCAAACTCACATATACAGACAGTTGCGATATTGACACAATATAATGCACGCTCACTGAATGAGCATTTAAGCTCATCAAAATGGTGGAATTTTGGCAGAAAGCAGGGAGGATTATTCCTCTTTACACCTACAGTCACAGCGGACAACAGTGACTGGTACAGGGGTACGGCAGATGCGATGTATCAGAATATTGATTTTCTCAAGAGACGCCATGAGCCATATGTCATCATCAGCAGCGGTGACTGTGTATACAAGCTGGATTTCAACAGAGTTCTTGATTTTCACATCGAGAAAAAATCAGACATTACAGTGGTATGCAAGGACATGATGTACAACGACGATGTCAGCCGTTTTGGTGTGGTACGCATGGACGAGGAGTCAAGAATCACAGAGTTTGATGAAAAGCCAATCGAGGCTTCATCCAATACCATTTCCACAGGTATCTATGTCATCAGAAGACGACAGCTCATAGAGCTTTTGGAGGCAGCAGCTGAGGAAAACAGATTCGATTTCGTAAATGATATCCTCGTGCGCTACAAAAATGTAAAGAAAATATATGGCTACAAGATAAATTCATATTGGAACAATATCGCCGATATTGATGCATACTTCAAGACCAATATGGATTTCTTAAGACCTGACGTCAGAAGCTATTTCTTCAGGGAGGAGCCGACAATCTGTTCAAAGGTGGACGACCTGCCACCGGCCAAGTTTAATCCGGGATCAGACATTTCAAACAGCCTCGTATCAAGTGGCTGTATCATAAACGGCAGAGTGGAGGATTCGGTGCTTTTCAAGCAGGTATTTGTGGGCAAAAACACCACAGTGAAGAACTGTGTGATACTCAATGATGTCTACATAGACGACAATGTGCACCTTGAGAATTGCATCGTAGAGAGTCGCGGAACCATCAGTCCAAACACATACTACTGTGGTGAGGATGGAGTCAGAATAGTAAAAGAAAAAAATGTAAGATATGTAATTTAAAAACAGACCAGGGGGACAAAAATATGCAGATTACAGACATCAGAATTCGTAAGGTAGAAAAGGAAGGCAAGATGAAGGCGGTTGTGTCAATTACAATCGATGATGAATTCGTGGTACATGACATCAAGGTAATCGAAGGAGAAAAGGAACTTTTCATCGCCATGCCAAGCCGTAAGGCAAACGATGGCGAGTACAGGGATATAGCCCATCCGATTAACTCTGCCACACGCGAGAAGATCCAGAATATGATTCTTGAAAAGTATAAGACAGAGATTGAGAATGCATAAAATCAAACAATAACTTTGAAAAAGCGATGAGCAAGGCGGGATATAAAATACCTGAGCTGGTATAATAATCCAAATATATTTCACACAAACCGGTCTATCCGTGGTACAATAAGCCACAGACAGACCGGCTTTTTAGAATGTGCGTGGGATGTTCTGAATAGTTACGAGTATAGCTACAATAAAAGAGGATAGACAAACAGATATGTACAAGACGAAAATAGATAATCTGGATTTAAAACAGATTGCTGACAGTGGTCAGTGCTTCAGATGGAAGAACACAGGAGAAAACGAATACACGGTAGTGGCATTTGACAGGGCACTTCGGATTAAGCAGGACGGGAATGAGTTTGAGCTGGACTGTGATGAGGCAGACTGGAACAATATATGGAAAAGTTATCTGGATATGGATACGGATTATGCGGGGATTGCAAAGCTTATAGCAGACGGAGATGATGCGCATCTGAAGGAGGCGTATGCATATGGCAGTGGTGTGCGCATTTTAAGGCAGGATTTGTGGGAGATGATTGTTACTTTTATGATTTCCCAGAATAATAACATAAAGCGAATCACAAACAGTGTGGATTTACTTTGCAGGCGGTGCGGACATAAAATAGACGGCAGGGCAGAGGGGGAAGAACTGTATACATTTCCAAAGCCTCTTGAGGTGTCGGAGGAGGTATTTGATGACAGGAGCATGGGCTTTGGCTATAGGGCACCGTATCTGAAGGAAATATATGAGTATGGCGCTAATAATCCTGACTGGCTTGATAATCTGCGTAAAATGAGCTATGATGAGGCGATGGAAAGCCTGCTTTCTCGCAAAGGAATTGGCAAAAAGGTGGCGAACTGCATATGTCTTTTTGGTTTGCATCATGTGGATGCGTTTCCGATAGATACGCATGTAAAGCAGCTTTTGGACAAATATTATAGTGACGGCTTTGATTTTGAGCGCTACAAGGGTGTGGCGGGAATTATCCAGCAGTATTTGTTTTATTTTGAATTGTAAATGATATGAGAAAGAGAAAGGATAAACGATGTACGTTATAGTAGGACTTGGAAATCCTGACAAAAAATATGAGCACACAAGGCACAATATCGGATTTGATGTGATAGATGCGCTTGCGGATAAATATAATATAAGTGTGACAGACAAAAAGCACAAGGCGCTCTGTGGAAGCGGAGTGATTGAGGGCATGAAGGTGCTGCTTGTGAAGCCGCAGACATACATGAACCTAAGCGGTGAGTCTGTTGCTGAGGTGATGAATTTTTATAAGCTTGATCCGGATGAGGAAATGATTGTTATTTTTGATGATATTTCGCTCGAGCCGGGGCGTATCCGTATCCGCAAAAAGGGCAGCGCCGGCGGTCACAACGGGATTAAGAGTATCATTGCAATGACCGGCACACAGGGCTTCAGCCGTATCAAGGTCGGTGTTGGAGAGAAGCCGCAGGGCTGGGATCTTGCTGACCATGTGCTCGGGCGTTTCAGTTCTGAGGACAGGGCAAAGGTGGAGGAAGCTATCGGTCATGCGATGGATGCAGCAGTTCTCATGATGCAGGGCGAGACGGATAAGGCCATGAACATATATAACTAGCTGGAAATCGACAAGGTGATTTTGAACAGACAGAAATGGAGAATTGAAAGTGAAAGCATTTACAGAGCCACTCCTTTCCCTTGCGGGCTTTGAGGAGATGACAAAAACGGCAGAAAAATCGTCCGGACTTATATCTGTCACGGGATGTATAGATGCGCAAAAATCACAGATGATATATGCCTTTGGAGGTCACAGGAAAAACAAGCTTATTGTGACCTTTGGAGAGCAGAAAGCGAAGGAACTGTACGATGAGTACAGTTTTTTTGACAAAGAGGTGGTGTATTATCCATCAAAGGATGTGCTTTTTTACCAGTCGGATATCAGGGGCAATCTCCTGACAGCGGAGCGCATCAGGGCTTTGAAGGCTATCCGTGAGCAGGAGAGAGTGACGCTTGTGACCACATTTGATGCGCTGATGAATACAATGGCGCCGATAGAAAAGATGTGGGAAAATGTGCTTACACTTGAGCAGGGACAGCTTTTGGATTTGAAGGAAATTCAGGCTGCTCTTATCAGAATGGGCTATGAAAAAGAGTATCAGGTCCAGACGATGGGACAGTTTTCTGTCAGGGGCGGTATTCTTGATGTTTTTCCGCTGACGGAGGAGAATCCTATCCGAATCGAGCTGTGGGGAGACGAGATAGACACCATCAGATATTTTGACTGCGAGAGCCAGAAATCCATTGAAAATATTGACCGGGTGAGCATATATCCGGCGGCAGAGCTTGTACTTAGCGATGAGGAAAAGGCCGGGGGAATTGAAAAGCTTAAGGCAGAGGCAAAGCGTGTGTCTGACAAGCTTAGAAAGCAGATGAAGACAGAGGAAGCACACAGAGTGACTGTGATGGCAGACGAGCTTACCGAGGAATGGGGAGAGCTGTCCATGTATGCAGGCATGGATGCTTTTTTGTCGTACTTTTTTGACGAGAGAGTCGGGATTTTGGATTATTTTAATCCATCGGACAGCCTTATATTTTTCGATGAGCTGACCAGATGTACAGAGCAGGGAAAGCTTACAGAAACTGAGTTTTCAGAGAGCATGAAGCAGAGACTTGCGATGGGATATATACTTCCGGGGCAGATGAACGGCCTTTTTACAGAGAAGGAGATAGTGGCAAAGCTTGGGAAGTATTCGTGCATCGCACTCGCTGCGCTTGATAATAAAGCAAACGGACTGCACCAGCTGGGAAGCTATGGTATTCACTGTCAGAGCGTCAGCCCATACAATAACAGCTTTGAGCTTTTGATAAAGGACTTAAAGCGCTATAAGAAAAACGGCTACAGAGTCATTCTTATATCCGGTTCAAGGACAAGGGCAAAGCGGCTTTCAGAGGATATCACAGATCAGGGAATCACATGCTTTTACACTGAAAACTACGACCATGAGCTTTTTGAGGGGCAGATTATGGTCTGCTACGGCAAGGTGAGAAGAGGCTTTGAGTATCCTATCCTAAAGTTTGCCGTGATTACGGAGTCGGATATTTTTGGGGCGCAGCAGAAGAAAAAGAAGCGTCACCGCACCTATGAGGGTGAAAAAATACAGAGCTTTACCGATCTGTCGGTGGGGGACTATGTGGTGCATGAAAACCACGGACTCGGTATTTACCGCGGCATTGAAAAGCTTGAGGTGGACAAAAAGGTAAAGGACTACATCAAGATAGAGTATCAGGGTGGCTCCAATCTCTATATTCTTGCCACCCAGCTTGACATGATACAAAAGTATGCCGGAAAGGATGCCAGAAAACCAAAGCTCAACAAGCTTGGCGGTCAGGAATGGACCAGGACTAAGAATCGTGTCAGAGGTGCGGTAAAGCAGATTGCAGGAGACCTGGTGAAGCTGTATGCCCAGCGTGAGCAGCAAAACGGATATGCCTTCGGCGAGGATACGGTATGGCAGAGAGAGTTTGAGGAGCTTTTCCCTTTTGATGAGACTGAGGATCAGATTCTTGCAATTGAAGCCACAAAGACTGATATGCAGAGTCATAAAATAATGGACAGACTGATTTGCGGTGACGTGGGCTACGGCAAGACGGAGGTTGCAATCCGTGCGGCCTTCAAGGCGGTGCAGGACAGCAAGCAGGTGGCATATCTTGCCCCGACAACCATTCTGGCACAGCAGATTTACGATACGTTTTCGCAGAGGATGAAGGATTTTCCGGTGAATGTGGATTTGATGTGTCGTTTCAGAAGTCCGGCGGAGCAGAAAAAGACGATAGAGAAGCTTAAAAAGGGTGAGGTCGATATCATTATCGGAACACACCGCATACTCTCAAAGGATGTTCAGTTTAAGGATCTGGGGCTTTTGGTAATCGATGAGGAGCAGCGCTTCGGCGTAACTCACAAGGAGAAGATTAAGCAGATGAAGGTCAATGTGGATGTGCTCACACTGACCGCTACACCGATTCCGAGGACACTTCACATGAGTTTAATCGGCATAAGGGATATGAGCGTGCTTGAGGAGCCGCCGATGGACCGTGTGCCGATTCAGACATATGTCATGGAGTACAATGATGAGCTTGTCAGAGAGGCAATTAACAGGGAGCTTGCCAGAAACGGACAGGTGTACTATGTGTACAATAAGGTGCGCGACATAGCAGACATAACAGCAAAGCTGCAGGAGCTGGTGCCGGATGCGACTGTTGCATTTGCGCACGGACAGATGAAGGAGACGGAGCTTGAGCGCATCATGTACCGTTTCATAAATGGTGAAATAGATGTGCTTGTATCCACAACCATTATTGAGACCGGACTTGACATCTCAAACGTCAATACAATGATTATCCACGATGCGGACAACATGGGACTTTCACAGCTTTATCAGCTTCGCGGACGAGTCGGCAGATCTAACCGTACTGCGTATGCATTTCTCATGTACAGGCGCAACAAGATGCTAAAAGAGGTGGCAGAAAAGCGTCTTGCAGCGATAAAGGAGTACTCAGACCTTGGCAGCGGCTTTAAGATTGCCATGAGAGACCTTGAAATCCGCGGTGCGGGCAATCTGCTCGGTGCGGAGCAGAGCGGACATATGGAGGCAGTGGGCTACGATTTGTACTGCAAGATGTTGAGCGAGGCTGTAAAAGAGGCAAAGGGCATCGAGGATATCAGTGATAAATTTGACACGACCGTGGATATTGTTACCGATGCTTATATTCCGGCAGGTTATATTGCAAACGAATTCCAGAAGCTGGATATATACAAGCGTATTGCAGGCATAGAGACAGAGGAAGAGAAGGATGAGATGCTCGAGGAGCTCATAGACAGGTTTGGTGAACCACCAAAATCAGTGCTCAGCCTGCTTCGCGTGGCAAGGCTTAAGGCGTTGGCTCATGCCGTATATATCACTGAGATAAAGCAGACCGGCTCACTGATAAAGCTTACCATGTTTGAACGGGCAAAGATAAATGCGGAGAAGATACCGGAGCTTATTGCCCAGTATAAATCCTCACTCAAATTTAATATGGCAGAAAACCCATATTTCACATTTGATTTAAAAAATGGCAGCGTGGCAAAGAAGCGGGATGTGCTTGATGTGGTGGAGGAACTGATTTCGCAAATGCGTAAGGAACTGATTACGGCTGAATAGTTACCCGAATTTTGGAATCATGTAGCATATAGCATAGGAAACACCACATGTTTTACGCGAAATTGACGATAATTTACAAAGTGGGAATTTACAAAGTTTAGAAAATGCTTGCCAGCAGGCCTGAAAAGCTCTATAATATACGAGCGATACTATACCATTTTTAAAGAGGATAGATACAATGAAAGCGAAAAAAGTAATAGCTATGTTATTAGCTGCAACACTCTCAGTTACAGCTTTTACAGGATGTTCAATAAATAAAACCGCAACAGTTGCGACATTAGATAAAGAGGATATCAAGCTTGGGCTTGTTAATTTTATGATAAGGTACCAGGAGGCCGGTTATGATGACATGTATATACAGTACATGGGCGAGGGCTACTGGGACAAGACAGTATCAGGCAATAATACTGTGCTTGAAACATGGAAGAAAAATGCTATCGAGGAGGCTCATGAGCTCTACACATTAAAGGCGCATCAGTCAGATTACGATGTAGAGGTTTCTGATGATGAGAAAAAGGAAATCAAAAAGGCCGCAGAGAAGTTTATGAAGGCAAATTCCGATGATGTGATAGACGAGATGAGTGCTACAGAGGAGATTGTCGAGGAATATTTAGAGCTTCGCCTCATAAAGAGTAAGATGTATGCTGCAATCATCAAAAATGCTGATTCAAGCGTGACGGATGAGGAAGCTAATATGGCTGCATACACCATTGTGAAGCTTGATTACAAGGGTGCATATGACTCTAATTACCAGTATCAGACATATACAGATGAGCAGTCAGCACAGATAAAGGCACAGGCAGATGCAGTGGTAGAGGCTCTTGCAGGAGGAGCATCCTTAGAGGATGCAGCCAAGGCAGCAGGCACTACAGCCACAACAGGCACATACGCCACATACGTTGATCCGGATGCGGAGAAGACAGATGATTCAGATAAGAAATCAGATGACACAGAGTCCACCGAGTCTGTAAGCGATACCGAGTCTAAAGAGAGCTCAGAGTCATCGAACAGCAAGACAAAGGACAGTGTATATACTACAAACAATCTTGATCAGAGCGTTGTAGATGCACTCAATTCCCTCGAGGAGGGACAGACCTCAGACCTCATCACTACAGACAGCACTTACTATATCGTAAGGCTTGACAAAAAGACCGATGAGGAAGCAACAGAGTCAAACAGGAAGACTGTAAAGGGCAATAAAGAGGACAAATATTACAATGGCATCCTTTCAGGATGGCAGGATGATGAAAAATGGTCTGTAAAGCAGAAGCAGCTTGACAAGATCAAGATTCACAATTATTTTACTACTACCAAGAAGGACAAAAAGGCAGCAGACACAAGCGCTACAGAGAGCACACAGCAGTCAGAAAGCACCAATAGTACAGATACAGAGAATACTGAGGCAGTAGATGGAACAGAAAACTAATATCGTACTTATAGGCATGCCGGGAGTTGGAAAGAGTACCATAGGCGTAATACTTGCAAAGGTGCTGGGATACAGCTTCCTGGATGCGGATTTACTGATACAGGAGCAGGAGGGAAAGCTTCTGCGTGAGATAATTGAGGAAAAGGGCACGGATGGTTTTATAGAGGTAGAGAACCGTGTCAATGCCTCTATCAGGGCTGATAGGGCCATTATAGCTACAGGCGGTTCGGTGGTATACGGAAAAGAGGCCATGGAGCATCTTAAGGAGATAGGCAGAGTTGTGTATCTCAAGGTTTCTTATGCCATTTTGGAAAAACGACTTGCAGACATAAAGGGTAGAGGTGTAGTATTAAAGAAAGGGCAGACTTTAGAGACCCTTTTTGAAGAGCGCTCAAAATTGTATGAGCAGTATGCAGACATCGAGGTTTCCGAGGAGGGGCTTGATGTGGAGCAGACAGTAGAGAAGCTGGTGGAGGCACTTGAATTATAGTGCTTATTTATCGTGATATGATTAGATAATAGTAGCTGCTGCGTCATTTATTAAAAGCAGCACCGGCACAAATGGCGGCTTAAATACGTCGTCATAAATGAAATTTGTAGTTGGATGTATAACAATAGTGTAAATTGAGAATAGTATATTAGGAGGAAGTATACTCCTGAATTCATAGAGGTGGAATATGGAACAGTACGTAATCAAAGGTGGAAATCCTTTATACGGTGAAGTTGAAATTGGTGGAGCTAAAAATGCTGCACTTGCTATTTTGGCCGCTGCCATAATGACAGACGAGACTGTAACAATAGATAATTTGCCAAATGTAAGGGATATTAATGTCTTACTTCAGGCAATCGAAGAAATCGGCGCACATGTGGAGCGCGTGGATATACACAAGGTAAAGATAAACGGTTCATTTATCAGAGGCGTAAATGTCGATAATGAATTCATCAGACGAATCAGGGCATCATATTATTTAATTGGTGCATTACTTGGAAAATACAAGCATGCAGAGGTTGCGCTTCCGGGAGGCTGTGATATCGGAAGCAGGCCGATTGACCTTCATATGAAGGGCTTCCGCTCCATGGGAGCAGACATAGACATAGCTCATGGCCTTGTCATCGCCAGGGCAAAGGAGCTTAAGGGCACACACATATATATGGATAAGGTTTCTGTAGGTGCCACAATCAATATTATGATGGCTGCAGCCATGGCCGATGGCAAGACTGTTATCGAGAATGCGGCTAAGGAGCCTCATGTCGTTGACGTGGCAAATTTCTTAAACAGCATGGGAGCAAATATCAGGGGCGCAGGAACCGATGTCATCAGAATTGTAGGTGTGGAGAAATTACATGCGACAGAGTATTCTGTCATTCCGGATCAGATTGAGGCCGGTACATTCATGTTTGCAGTTGCGGCAACAGGAGGCAACGTGCTGGTAAAGGATGTCATTCCAAAGCATCTTGAGGCCACCACAGCAAAGCTGTTGGAGGTAGGCTGCCAGGTAGAGGAGTTTGATGACTCAGTCAGAGTAATATCAGACGGACATTTAAAGCATACACAGGTCACAACACTTCCATATCCGGGCTTCCCGACAGATATGCAGCCACAGATGGCAGTGCTTTTGGGTATCGCTGAGGGCACCAGTACAGTGACAGAGAGCATATTTGAGAATCGTTTCAAGTATGTTGACGAGCTCACCAGAATGGGAGCTGATATAAAGGTAGAGAGCAATATAGCAATCATCAGCGGCGTGAAAAGATACACAGGTGCCAGAGTGAATGCACCTGACCTAAGAGCAGGAGCTGCACTGGTTATAGCAGGTCTTGCAGCAGATGGCATTACAGTGGTTGATGATATCTATTATATCCAGAGAGGCTATGAGGCACTCGAGGAGAAGCTTACAAAGATTGGCGCAAAGATTGCCAGGGTAGAGGATGAGAAGGAGCTTCAGAAGTTCATACTCAAGGTATCGTAATAGATAAGTATATATAAAATAAGAACCGGCAGCATCTTACTGTAGATGTACGGTTCTTATTTTTGGTTATTTTATAATTTTTTTGAGTAACTACTCCGTAATCCTTTTGATTATAAAAATGAATAGGGTATCGAAAATGGATTATTGATAAATCTGTATCGAAAATGATACTTGACATATATATCATGTGGTAGTAACATAGCTGACAGAGATTTGAAAAATTCTATATTGTAACTTCTCTTATTCAGAGTGATGGAGATACAAAGGATCTATGAAATCACGGCAACCCCGTTAGAAAACAGGAAGGTGCCAACCTGAGCGAGTAATCGAACAATAAGAGGATTTTTATTATCTTAATTTTAATCCACTTATTTGCAGTAAGTGGTTTTTTTATTGGAAAATTGGTGACATAACAGGAAAGGAGTAACCGAAAACTAATGGAGAAATTATTATTTACATCAGAATCAGTAACTGAGGGACATCCGGATAAGCTCTGCGATGCAGTATCAGACGCCATCCTTGATGCATGTATGGAACAGGACCCGATGAGCCGTGTCGCATGTGAGACAGCAAGCTGCACAGGCTTCATCCTTGTAACAGGAGAGATTACCACAAAGGCACAGCTTGATATCCCTGCAATTGTCAGAAAAACAGCACTTGAGATTGGATATGATGACGGAAAGAAGGGACTCGACGGAAACTCATGTGCAGTAATGGTTTCAATCGACAAGCAGTCTGCTGATATCGCCATGGGAGTTGACAAGGCACTCGAGGCAAAAGAGGGCGACCTTACAGACGACCTTGACACCGGAGCCGGAGATCAGGGAATGATGTTTGGATATGCTACAAACGAGACTGAGGAGTATATGCCATACCCAATCGCGCTTGCTCATAAGCTTGCATTCCAGCTCACAAAGGTAAGAAAGGACGGCACACTTACATATCTTCGTCCGGACGGAAAGACACAGGTTTCAGTAGAGTATGATGAGGCAGGAAAGCCGGTAAGACTTGAGGCAGTTGTACTTTCAACACAGCACGACGAGGATGTTACCCAGGAGCAGATCCATGAGGACATCAAGAAATATGTATTTGACCCAATCCTTCCAAAGGATATGATTGATGCTGAGACAAAGTTCTTCATCAATCCTACAGGACGTTTCGTAATAGGTGGACCACACGGAGATGCAGGTCTCACCGGTCGTAAGATTATCGTAGATACCTACGGCGGATATGCACGTCACGGCGGCGGAGCTTTCTCAGGAAAGGACTGCACAAAGGTAGACCGTTCAGCAGCCTATGCAGCACGTTACGTAGCAAAGAACCTTGTAGCAGCAGGATTTGCTGACAGGTGTGAGATTCAGCTTTCATATGCTATCGGTGTTGCACAGCCAACATCTATCATGGTTGATACATTCGGCACAGGAAAGCTTGCAGATGACAGAATCGTTGAAATCGTAAGAGAGAATTTCGACCTTCGTCCGGCCGGAATCATCAAGATGCTTGATCTCAGAAGACCTATCTACCGCCAGACAGCAGCATACGGACACTTCGGACGTACAGATATCAAGCTGCCTTGGGAGGCACTTGATAAGGTTGAGGACCTTAAGAAATATCTCTAAACAAAGTCCTATATTATATTAGAAAGAATTTAGAGAAAATTTAGACAGAAGTTATCGGATATATGATATAATTAAGTCATGGGACTGACATTGAGTCGGTTTCCATGGCTTTTTTATATATGGTTTAGTTGTAAGAGATTAATCAAATGATGATTATAATGATTTATAATAACCTGAGATTATTATGTAACATATCGAAGGTATAGGTGATACGCGAATAATAAAATTTTAAATGTAACTATAAACATATCTATAGGCAGACGATAACGAATAAATTTTCAGGAGGAACGGATATGAGCAGAATTTTGATAGTAGAGGACGAGGTTGCAATTGCTGATCTTGAGAAGGATTACCTGGAGCTGAGCGGCTTTGAGGTAGAGGTGGAGAATGATGGCACAAGCGGTCTCGCAAGGGCTTTGGCGGAGGATTTTGATTTGTTTATTTTGGATCTTATGCTGCCGGGCATTGATGGCTTTGAGATTTGTAAGCGGATTCGTGAGAAAAAGAATACACCGATACTCATGGTTTCAGCCAAGAAGGATGATATCGACAAGATAAGAGGACTCGGACTCGGTGCAGATGATTATGTCACAAAGCCGTTTTCACCATCAGAGCTTGTTGCCAGGGTAAAGGCTCATCTGGCCAGATATGAGCGCCTGATCGGAAGCGCTACACCTGAAAATGATATCGTTGAGATTCGTGGCATCAAGATTGACAAAACAGCCCGCCGTGTTTGGGTAAACGGAGAGGAAAAGCAGTTTACCACAAAGGAATTTGACCTGCTCACATTCCTTGCTGAGAATCCAAACCATGTATTTACCAAGGAGGAGCTCTTCAAGGAAATCTGGAATATGGATTCGGTCGGAGATATCGCGACAGTCACTGTACATATCAAGAAGATTCGTGAGAAAATCGAGATGAACACTGCAAAGCCACAGTATATTGAGACTATTTGGGGTGTTGGATACCGTTTTAAGCTGTAGTGATTTTTAAAAAATATAGTAGATATTGTAGTATTAATAGGACATATCAAATTCAAAAGGATATGTCCTTGTTGTATATATAAATTGGCTTATTAATTTATTCAAATGGAGAATACTATGAAGATAAAAACAAAACTTGCTATATCATTCTGCATAATTATTTTTGTGCCTGTTGTGCTCACCAGTATAGTGCTTGTGGGTTTCAATAAGATTCAGCTAAAGGCCATAAACAAGACATATGGCATGGAGGATGCGGGCATGCTCGCGCTCACTGACACGGTGCAGTTTATGAACAAGGTGACAGGGCGCACATATGATGAGCTCGAGAAGACATCGCTCATAGAACCATCCAAGCTTCTTGATAGTGATTATCTGACTAAGATAAATAAGAAGCTGGAGAAGAAGTATTCATATCTCATAGTGAAAAGTGAAGGAGAGCTCATTTTCAATGGTGGAATTGACAATGATGATATTTTGAGAAAGCTTCCGCGAATATCCAATAAGCAGAGCAGCTCTGATGTGAGCAGCTATATGGACAGTGATGACAAGGTGCTCATAAAGCAGCTTAATTTTTGTGACAGTGATGGTGACGAGGCGAGTCTTTACATAGTGACATCAACCGCGTGCGTGATCCCTGAGGTCAGGACTGTTTTGATAGAGGGAGCATTTGCGCTTGTATTTATACTTCTTACTACGGCTGCCATGCTTATAGTGTGGATATACAGGAGTATCATCACACCGATAGAGAGGCTGCGTATTGCCGCTGAAAATATCAAGGATGGCAATCTGGACTTTGAGCTTGAGACGAGTCCGAGCGACGGAGAGATTGGCGAGCTGTGTACTGCGTTTGAGCAGATGCGTGCGCGCCTCAAGAAAAATGCCGAGGAAAAGGTGACGAATGAGTCCGAAAACAGAGTGTTAATCAGCAATATCGCACATGATTTAAAGACTCCTATTACTGCGGTAAAGGGCTACGCCGAGGGCATACTTGACGGTGTGGCAAACACCCCTGAAAAGGTCGATAAATACGTCAGAACCATTTACAATAAGGCAAACGATATGGATAAGCTCATTAATGAGCTGACACTTTACTCGAAGATTGATACGAACAGGATTCCATACAATTTTGCGAAGATAAATGTCACAGATTATTTTAACGACTGTGTTGAGGAAATAGGACTCGATCTTGAGGCAAAAAATATCAGGCTTTCATATGAGAATCATGTGGATAGCAACGTGCTTATCATTGCTGATCCGGAGCAGCTTCGCCGTGTGATTAATAATATAGTCGGCAATTCGGTGAAGTATATGAACAAGACACAAAGCTATATAAATATCAGGATAAATGATGTTGGTGACTTCATACAGGTTGAAATCGAGGACAATGGACGAGGAATCGACCAGAGAGATATGCCATATATTTTTGACAGATTTTACAGAGCGGATGCGTCGAGAAATTCGGCTACCGGAGGCAGCGGCATAGGACTTTCCATCGTAAAGAAGATTATAGAGGATCACGGCGGCAAGATATGGGCTACCAGCAAAGAGGGTGATGGAACTACAATGTTTTTCGTAATCAGGAAATATCAGGAAACACAGGATATGAACCGGCAGTAAACAAATAAACAGGATATTGACATAAAAAGTAAAACTATAATAAAGAATTAAATTAAGAGCTCCCGAGTGACAGCACAAATAGTGTTGTCAGCCGGGAGCTTTAATGTATTTTTTATTTAAAATAAGTTAAGGAAAAACACATAAAATATTTGAAAAATAAAGTCTGACGTAGTAGAATAGTAGCATTACACGAAAGAACCATGGAGAAATCAAAAGGGGGACAAACATGCATAAATTTAGACAAAAATATATAGGAGACAAGGCATTTTATAAGCGATATCTCATGCTGGCCATACCAATGATAATCCAGAATGCAATCACAAATCTGGTAAGCTTTCTGGACAACATTATGGTAGGACAGCTTGGTACAGAGCAGATGTCAGGAGTAGCAATCGTAAACCAGCTCATATTTGTGTACAATCTGGCTGTATTTGGGGCGGTGTCAGCGGCAAGTATATTCGGAGCACAGTATTTTGGCAAGGGAAATCATAAGGGGCATATGTATTCCTTCAGATTCAAGCTGTATGCAGCGCTGCTTGTTACAGCAATAGCGATGACACTGTTTATCACGAACGGAACAGGTTTCATATCACTTTATCTGACAGATACGGCAGGAAACGGTGCCACGGAGGTAGCACTGGCATATGGAAAGGAATATCTGGAAATTGTTATGATAGGTCTCATACCGTTTGCGGTGACACAGGCCTATGCGACAAACATAAAGGAAACAGGACAGACTTTTGTACCGATGGTTGCAAGCTTTGCAGCAGTTGGAAGCAATGCGGTGCTTGATTTTCTGCTCATCTTCGGAATAGGACCGATACCAAAGCTGGGTGTGGCGGGAGCCGCTATTGCCACTGTGATGTCGCGATATATTGAGACAATAATAGTTGTGCTGTGGGCACATAAAAACAGGGATAAGAACAGATATCTCGAGGGCGCTTACAGAGGAATAGGAATGCCGTTTGGTGAGTTTAAGACTATATTCATCAAGGGACTGCCACTCATGCTCAATGAGCTTTTTTGGGCAGCAGGCATGACAACGGTTACACAGTGCTATTCAGTACGAGGACTCTCGGTAATCGCAGGTTTAAACATTGCGACAACGATAACAAACCTTTTCAATATAGTGTTTATACAGCTTGGTGCATGCATCAGTATAGTTGTAGGGCAGTATCTTGGAGCAGGTGAGCTTGAAAAGGCAAAGGATGCGGATAACAAGATGATAGTGTTCAGTGTGTTCTGCTGTTCTATAATGGCGGCGGTCATGCTTCTGGTAGGCGGACTTTTCCCTCAGATATATAACACAACAGATGAAATCAAGTCACTCGCAACAAGCTTCATAGCGGTATCAGCGATAATTATGCCGTTTTGTGCATTTACACATTCGTCGTATTTCACACTCCGCTCAGGCGGCAAGACACTGGTCACATTTCTGTTTGACTCCGTATTTACGTGGGTGATAGTGGTGCCGGTGGCATTTGTGCTCGCCAAATACACAGCACTTGGCATAGTAGCGGTGTACTTCCTCGTGCAGGCCACAGAGCTGATAAAGGTAGTCATCGGATACTTCATGGTGAAAAGCGACGTGTGGCTCGTGCAGATGGTATAGGAATGTAAGTCATTATCTTGCGGAAAAGTGAAATAAAAGTTATACTGTAGCAAAAGTCAGCATAACAGTTCTAACCCAGAATGAAACGGAGCATAAAATGAGCGAAGAAAAACAGCACAAGCGCCGCGTGCATTATAGCGGAAAATATCCCAAAAAATTTGAGGAAAAATACAAGGAATTAAACCCGGAGAAATACAAGGATACAATTGAGCATGTCATCAGCAAGGGAAATACTCCTGCGGGCATGCACATATCCATAATGGTAAAAGAAATCATAGATTTTCTGGACATAAAGCCGGGACAGACAGGCTTTGATGCCACACTCGGATACGGTGGCCACACAAGGGCAATGCTTGAAAAGCTTGAAGGACAGGGACATATGTTTGCCACCGATGTTGACCCAATCGAGTCTGAAAAGACAAAAAAGCGTCTCGCTGAAGCAGGCTTTGGAGAGGATATTCTCACCATAAAGCTTCAGAACTTCTGCACAATAGATGAGATTGCAAAGGAAGTAGGAGGCTTTGATTTCATACTTGCCGATCTGGGAGTTTCATCAATGCAGATAGATAATCCTGAGCGTGGATTTTCGTTTAAGGTGGATGGACCGCTGGATCTGCGTCTTAATCCAAATGCCGGTATCAGTGCGGCAGAGCGGCTTGATAATATATCCCGTGAGGAGCTTTCGGGTATGCTCTATGAGAACTCAGATGAGCCGTATTGCGAGGAGCTTGCAAAAGCAATCACAGACGAGATCAGGAAGGGCAACCGCATAGATACGACCACAAAGCTTCGTCACATTATAGAACAGACACTTGATTTTCTGCCTGAAAAGGATAAGAAGGATATCATCAAAAAGACCTGTCAGCGCACATTCCAGGCGCTCCGCATAGACGTAAACCATGAGTTTGAGGTGCTATATGAGTTTATGGAAAAGCTTCCGGGAGCATTAAAGCCCGGCGGAAGAGCTGCCATCCTTACCTTCCATTCAGGAGAGGACAAGCTGGTCAAAAAGGCACTCAAGGCAGGATATAAAGCAGGAATATACAGCGACTATTCCAAGGATGTGATTCGTCCATCAGCACAGGAATGTGCTCAGAACGGACGTGCCAGGTCCACGAAGATGCGCTGGGCGGTTCGTGCGGAATAGAAAAGAATAAAAATAGTTCTAAAACACTATTGCGTTATTGAGAAAAATAGTCTACTATGAACGTGTTATATGACTGACGGATAAGTGGAATAACCACATGAAATATAACAAATAAGAGCCGACCGTCTGGGCGATAAACCCGGACAGTTGGCTCTTTTTGATTATAAAATCAGCCATAGTCGTATAAATAACCATGGAATGTATCTCAAAAGAAACAACATGGATATTGACAAAAATACTGTAGTAAGTATATACTAACCACAGTTAAACAAAACTAATCAAACGAAGTAACATTCACGCATTTTAAGGAGGATATTACAATGATAGAAATGAAAGAGTGGGATGGATTTGAAGGACGTCTTTGGAAAGAGGAAATCAACGTCCGTCAGTTTATTCAGGACAACTACACTCCATACGACGGAGATGAGAGCTTTTTAGCTGATCCGACAGATGCTACAAACAAGCTGTGGGATGCGCTTCAGAAATTACAGAAAGAGGAGCGTGCCAAGGGCGGAGTTCTTGACATGGAGACAGAGGTTGTAACAGGAATCACAGCTTACGGCCCTGGATATATAGATGAGTCATTAAAGGATCTCGAGCAGATTGTAGGTCTTCAGACAGATAAGCCGTTAAAGAGAGCATTCATGCCTTACGGTGGAATCAAGATGGCGGTACAGGCTGCTGAGACATATGGTTACGAGGTAAGTGACAAGCTCAAGGAAATTTTCACAAAATATCATAAGACACACAACACAGCAGTATTCGATGCATACACACCTGAGATGATGAAGGTCCGTCATGCAAAGATCCTTACAGGTCTTCCTGACACATACGGCCGTGGACGTATCGTCGGCGATTACCGTCGTGTAGCATTATACGGACTTGATTACCTCATCGAGGAGAAAAAGAAGGATAAGGCAAACTGTGGCTGTGGACAGATGACAGATGATGTTATCCGTTTAAGAGAGGAAATCGCAGAGCAGATTAAATGTCTTGAGGATATGAAGAAGCTTGCAGAGATTTACGGATACGATATCTCAAGACCTGCAACAAACGCAAAAGAGGCAGTTCAGTGGTTATACTTCGGATACCTTGCAGCAATCAAGACACAGAATGGTGCAGCAATGTCAGTAGGACGTGTATCTACATTCCTTGACATTTACATCAAGAGAGATATGGACAAGGGTATCCTTACAGAGCAGGAAGCACAGGAGCTCATCGACCATTTTACAATGAAGCTTCGTATGGTTAAATTTGCACGTATCCCTTCATACAACCAGTTATTCTCAGGTGATCCTGTATGGGCAACACTTGATGTGGCAGGAACAGGTGTGGACGGACGTTCAATGGTTACAAAGACAGACTTCCGTTTCCTCCATACATTAGAGAACATGGGACCTGCACCGGAGCCAAACCTCACAGTATTCTACTCATCAAAGCTTCCTCAGACATTCAAGGATTATGCAGCCCGCATCTCAATTGAGACAAGCTCAATCCAGTATGAGAACGATGACGCAATGAAGCCTGTATGGGGCGATGATTATGCAATCTGCTGCTGTGTATCTGCAACACAGACAGGTAAAGAGATGCAGTTCTTCGGAGCACGTGCAAACCTTGCAAAATGTCTCCTCTACGCTATCAACGGTGGTGTTGATGAGAAATCAGGCGAGCAGGTAGGACCAAACTACGCACCTATCACAGCAGAGTACCTTGACTATGACGAGGTAATGGCAAAATACGACAAGATGATGGAATGGTTAGTAGATATCTATGTAAATACATTAAACCTTATCCAGTACATGCATGACAAATACTACTATGAGGCAGCGGAGCTTGCACTCATGGACACAGACTTAAAGAGAACATTCGCAACAGGAATCGCAGGATTCTCACACGTAATCGATTCTCTTTCAGCAATCAAATATGCAAAGGTTAAAGTAGTACGTGACGAGAGCGGACTGGCAAAGGATTTCGAAATTGAGGGAGAGTTCCCTAAATACGGAAACGATGATGACCGCGCGGACGAAATCGGTGTATGGCTTCTTAAGACATTCATGGACAAGTTAAAGAAGCATCACACATACCGTGATTCAGAGCCTACAACATCAATCCTTACAATTACATCAAACGTAGTATACGGAAAAGCTACAGGAGCAATGCCTGACGGACGTAAAGCAGGAGAGCCACTCTCACCTGGAGCAAACCCATCATACGGCGCAGAGCAGAACGGACTTCTCGCATCCTTAAACTCACTCACAAAGCTTCCATATGAGTGGGCACTTGATGGAATCTCAAATACACAGACCATCAATCCTGGAGCACTTGGAAACAACGAGGGAGAGAGAATTGACAACCTTGTAAACGTAATGGACGGATACTTCGACCAGGGTGCACATCACCTCAATGTAAATGTATTCGGTAAAGAGAAGCTCATCGATGCAATGGAGCATCCTGAGAAGGAGGAGTACGCAAACTTCACAATCCGAGTATCAGGATACGCAGTTAAGTTCATCGACCTCACAAGAGAGCAGCAGCTCGATGTAATCTCACGTACATGCCACGAGAGAATGTAATATAAAAAAATATCCAACATTCCAGAATGTGCAGGCCAAGTGCCTGCATATTCTGATTTTCTAAATAACACCACAGCGTAAGGAATTTTCGGAAGGTGTGTAAAAGCCGGTCGCGTCAAGCATAGAAAACCAAAATCATAATTCATACAGCCTCTTAGCCCGAAGAACCTGAGCATTGAAAAGTCCCGGCTGGCGGGTTGCCGAAAATTCCGTACCATAAAATAAAAGTAGTAGCAACAACCTAGGAGGAGAAAATAAGTAATTGAATATATTGTTAAATGTGATTAAATGTGTTTAAATATACTCAAAGGAGTAAATTATTATGAATACA
>OLNX01000587.1_pt1 | contig 35786 bp, 40 predicted proteins | sample 1672611 | NCBI WGS metagenome assembly OLNX01 (sample SAMEA3136705, study PRJEB25190) | human gut metagenome | reverse complement strand
GGAAACTTTTTTGCAGAAACCCTTGACTTTCTACCGGGGGAAAGGGGTAGGGTGGGCCCGAAAGCCGGCCGGGACAAAACGCCGGGGCCGGTCGAAAAAGGAGGGATAAAAATGGAAGGATACGGAACGATGCCCGGGGCCGCCAAGGCCTGCATGACGGCCCCTCTGCTGATCGCCTTTGGCCTGCCCCTGGGACTGGGGCTGTTTTTCCGCCGAAGAGGCGGGCGCTGGCGGGCCTTTCTTCTGGGGGCGGCGGTGTTTCTGGTATTTGCCCTGGTGCTGGAGCAGAGAGCCCACCAGCTCATCCTGGGCGGCCCTGCGGGCGGCGTCTCCGCTGGCGGCGCTGAAATGGGAGCTGGGGGACCTGTGGGCGGCGGACTCGCTGCCGCTGCCGGTGCTGACGGTGCTGCGGCAGTCGCCGATGCTGCTGGCGGCGGAGATGCAGGTGACGCAGGCAGAGACGCCCCGGAACGCGGAGGAGACGCCCTCCCCCGCCCCGGCGGAGACCCCGGAGGGACCAACAACGGAACAGACGGAGAACACCGGCGGGCAGGGGGAATCGAGGCCGCTGTCGGTGGTGGCGGCGGACGAGAACGGATACACCCGGGTGGGGGACGTGTTCATCAAGAACAGTTCGCGGCAGACGGTGGAGGGCATCGTGTTTGACGGGACGTTCGCGGCGGCGCTGGGCGAGGACGCGCCGCAGGTGCTGATCGTCCACACCCACGGCAGCGAGGCGTACACCATGCCGCCGGGGGAGGAATACGAGGACACGGGGAGCTTTCGGACGGCGGATGCCAGCGTGAGCGTGATACGGGTGGGCGATGAGCTGGCCAAAGTGCTGTCGGGCTACGGGATATCGGTGCTGCACGACCGGGCGCTGTATGACGACCCGGAGTACAACGGGGCGTACTACCGGGCGGAGGACGCCATCGAGGCATATATGGAGAAATACCCCAGCATCGGGTTCATTCTGGATGTGCACCGGGACGCGCTGGAGGACAAGGCCGGGCACCAGTACAAGGTGGTAACGCGGGAGGACCCGGACTGCGCGCAGGTGAGCCTGGTAATGGGCAGCAGCTGGGAGGGCTGGCAGGAGAACCTGAAATTCGCCGTGGCGGTGCAGCAGCACCTGACGGAGCGCTATCCCACGCTGATGCGGCCGCTGACGCTGCGGAATTCGGACTACAATGAGTACTTCACGCCCGGGAGCCTGCTGGTGGAGATCGGCGCGGCGGGGAACTCGCTGGACGAGGCGCTGAAGGCCGTGCGGGTGTTCGGCGAGGGATTTGCGGAGGTAGTGACGGGAAAATAGGGTTGCAATCCGGGCGTCGGTAGGGTATAATGTGGAAACCTTATCAAAAAAAACGATTCCGGAGGGTATAGACTATGAAACGGAACCGCGGCTTTACATTGATGGAAATGCTGATCGTGGTGGCGATCATCGCTGTGCTGGCGGCTATTGCTATCCCTGTGTTCAACGGCAGCCTGCACAAGGCCAAGGTGGCCGCCGACATGGCCAACGTGCGGGCGTATTACGCGGAATTGCAGACACAGTACATCACCACCGGAAAATACATAGACATCGGGGATGACCTGCATGAGAACGCGCGACGGGAAATTACGTTTTTGGACGGCACCACAGTGCAGATGCAGGCTGGCACGGTAAGTGCGATACTGGAGAGGGAGCGTACAGACCCGACCAGCGGGCAGAAGGGTGCGCCCACTGGCTATCAGGTCTACTATTTCTGCGACAAGGGCGACCACGAGCTGCTGCTGGAATAATGATGAAAAAAGAGACGGCGTGAGCCGTCTCTTTTCTTATCGGTTTTTCTTGGCCAGCTCCATGAGCTCCGGGTACTTGGACTTGATGTAGCTGTAGCTGCCCCGGCCGTGGGGCAGCAGGCAGTCGGAGCAGTCCTTGACGCCGTTTTCCAGGTACCTGAAGTTGCCGCCGCACTTGCTGCCCAGGGTATACAGCGGGCAGTAGCAGAACAGGCAGTTAAAGTCCTCCGGGTGGCCGGTCTTGTGGCAGGGGAAGAACTCGCAGGTCCTGTGCTGGGTGAAGGAGTAGGCGCACTCCTCGGGCTTTTTGGTGTAGATATCGTCCATGTCAGTCCTCCACGGTGACCAGGCCGTCGTCACCCACGGTGACGGTCATGCCGGTCTGCACATATTGCAAAAATTCGTCGCCCAGGGAGTCCACCACGGGCATTTTGCTGTCGGTCCAGACATCGCCCAGAATGGCGCCGGAGGCGGCCAGGGAGTCGATGGGCAGGGAGAAGAGCATACAGGCGGGCTGCTTGCCGTGGGAGCAGACGGTAAAGAGCACCATGCCGCCGGTGGTAGAGCCGATGGTCTGGGGCAGGCAGAGGGCCTTGCCGATCATGGGCTTTTTGTAGATGTCGGGGTTATTCTGGTCGCCGCACTTGACCTGCTTGTCGCCGAACATCATGGCCATCTGGTAGCTGGCCAGGGTGTTGAAGCCGCCATGGCTGACCAGCGCTTCGGCGGTGCAGGTGCCGGGGACCACCACGCGGCCCTTGAACTGCTGCATATCAGCGTCCCTCCTTTCCGGTGAGGATGTCCAGTATCTCCGCGTCGGTATAATACCGGGCGCTGGTGTAGGTGCGGAGCTTATTGGAGTTGGTGATGACCGCCTTCTTCTTGCAGAGGGGGTTGTTCATGTACATCAGCGGGCAGATGTAGCTGAGGATCACGCCCATGCTTTGCAGCTTGTAGCCCTCCACGGTGTCCTTGAAGGCGTCCAGCACCGCCGGGGCAGCGGTGAACACGGTGGGAACGGCCACCTGCAGGCGGTTCTGCGCCCGCAGGGCATCGGTGAGCTTCGCCGTCCAGTCCTTCAGCTGCTCCAGCGTCAGGTGGGGACAGCCCACGAAGCACAGCTGCGGCGCGGCGGCAGAGTCCTTCCAGATGACGGGATAGCTGCGCTTCACGCGCTCCAACTCGGCGTCATCGATGATGTAGGTCCGATAGCCCTCCCGCAGCAGGGCCTCGCCCTGCTGTTTTGCCTCGGGGGTCAGGTGCTCCACATGGTACAGGCCCACGGCGCCGTTGGAGGCGGTGGCCGCGCCGAAGTCCTTGAGGTAGGCGCGGTTCTCGTCGTTCAGTTCCGTGCCCAGCCACTTGTCCAGTCCCCGGACGTAGGGCACGTCCTCCATGACCTTCATGCCGATGGCGGAGCCGAGAAGCTGGGCCTCGGGCCGGCGGGTGCATTTGACCTCCACCAGCCAATGGGCCTTGCGGCCCTCGTCGGTGAGCAGGCCGAACTCCGGCACGAAGCCGGCGATGCTGCCCATGAGCTCCAGCATACCGCTGTTGCGGTTGCAGCGGGCGCCCAGGACGGAGTTGGCGTAGACCACGGCGGAGGACTCCGCCCAGCTGAGGATATCACCCTGTTTTGGGGTGTTGCCCACCTGTTCCAGATAGCAGGTACAGGTATAGGCGTTATCGGCGGTGATGCCCAGCTTTTTCAGCTGCTGCTCATACCGGTCCTGCTGGGTGTACATGATCTTGCGGAAGACGATGTCCTCCAACAGACTGGTGGGGACGTGCTTATCCAGGGGCAGGGGGTCAGCGGTGAATTTCTGACCGCTGGTAAGGCCGGACTCGATAAGACGGTCGTACAGGTCGTAGACCGGCTTCATCACCGCCAGGCCGAAGGAGATGACGGTGTGGCCGTACTCACTGGTAACGGGGACCATACGCCGGGCGCCGAAGGTATCGCCGTACATGACCAGCGTCTTGACCACCTTGGCCATGGTCTCGCCCTGGGCGCCGTCCAGCAGGGCCTGCTGCTGGGGTGTCAACTGCATAAAACCACTTCCTTTGTTTCAGAATGGTGCTGCGCTGGCTCTATTGTACCAGTCCGCCGCGGGAAAGTCAACTTGACGAAGGGGACGCGGTGGGGTATACTGCAGGAGAAAGGACGGTGGCAATATGCGGAGCGTGCTGCTGTGGAAGGATATGGAGCAGGTGGCGGAGCAGATGGACGCCGCCGTATTTCAATATGTGGGTGAATTGCAGACGGAGAGCTTTGAGGCCTTTGCCGACTTCGACCTGCTGGCCTTTGACTGGTACGATGTGCGGAAGGCGGGGAAAAGCGGCAAGGTGCTGGTATACATCGACCGGGAGGACCTGTTTTTCTTCTGCCGGAACGAGGCGGCACAGCAGTATGTGCAGGGTGCGGTGGACACGCTGACCGCAGGCGGACCGCTGAATGACCAGCAGCTGCTGTACCGGTTTTTTGCGGGGCTGTTCAAGGGCGACATGGCGTATCTGGAAAAGCTGGAGGCCCAGATCAACGGCGGTGAGAGCACCATACTGGAGGGCAAGGCCAAGGACGACGCGCCCCGGCGCATCGCCGCGTGGCGGCGGGAGCTGCTGCACCTGAAGCGGTACTATGAGCAGCTGGACGCCATCTTCGATGAGATGTGCGACAACGATAACGGGCTGATCGAAGCCAACATTCTGGCGCGGCTGGAGGTGCTGGGGCGGCGGACGGGCCGGTATCTGCAAAAGGTATGCGCGCTGCAGGAGCTGGTGGCCCAGCTGCGGGAGGCCTATCAGAGCCAGCTGGCCATCCAGCAGAACGACCTGATGCGGGTATTCACCATTGTGACGGTGCTGTTCCTGCCGCTGACGCTGATCACCGGCTGGTTCGGCATGAACTTCGTAAATATGCCGGAGCTGCAGTCGGAGTGGGGCTATCCCGTGATCATCGCCGCCAGCATACTGCTGGTGGCAGGACTGCTGTGGTTCTTCAGGCACAAGAAATGGCTGTAAAAAAAGCACCCCTCAGGCCGCCTGGCCTGAGGGGTGCTTTTTCATCTGTATACCACCGCTGCGGCGGAGAGGGCGGCCAGCAGCGGCAGCAGCGTCTGCCCGCGCTGCCGCAGACGGCGGCGCAGGAGGTGCAAAGCGTTCAAGATGCCAGGGTCTTGCCCATGGCCCGGAGGGATTCCAGCACGGCATCGTCCGGGGCCTCGCAGCAGATCACGCTGTCGCAGACCAGGTTCACGCCGGCATCGGCGCAGTCCTTTTCCCAGGAGCGCATCCACTCGCCGTCGCCCCAGCCGTAGGAGCCGAACAGAGCCACGGCCTTGCCGCCCAGGCAGTTCTTGCAGGCGTCAAACATGGGCTGGAACTCCATCTCCTCCAGCACCTCGCTGCCCATGGCCGGGCAGCCGAAGGCAATGGCGGCATAGCCGTTCAGCTCGGCGGTGTTCACCTGGTCCACCGTCAGCAGCTTGGCATCCGCTCCGGCGGCGGTCATGCCCTCCAGCACGGCATTGGCCATGGCCTCGGTGTTGCCGGTGCCGCTCCAATAGATCACAGCAGTCTTTTTCATTGTCGTTTCTCCTTTCGATCGTTACCCCGCCACAGCCAGCTGATCGATCGTCGCGCCGGCCTGCCAGAGCTTGCAGTATGTGTCCGTGCAGCGCTTGAACCGGGTGAAGAGCCGCCGGGCCCGGGCCTCGTCGCTGTACACCTTCCACAGCCCCGCGCACTTGTAGCTGCGGGCACGGTTGTCCACGAAGCCCTTGACGTCCTCAGGAGGGTAGCTGAGGAAGAGGCCGATCTCGTGGGGGAAGTCCGCACCCTGACGGAAGCGGCGGATCAGCGTGGCCACACAGCGGCCGCAGCTGCCGCCGTCATAGCCGGCCTCCGCCAGCAGGCGGCGGGCCAGATCGTCGCTGAGATCGCGGCGGAGAGTGGCGGGGCGGTAGAGGTACAGCAGGGCGCTGCCCTCGGTAAAGCGAAGGGGCAGCAGGCACAGGCCCTTGGGCGAGAGGCGGCGGTTCAGCTGCCGCACCTCGTCCAGCAGTGCATCCCGGTCCGTGCAGGGACAGGGAAAGAGACTTCCGGCCTTGATACCGGCCAGAGTGGGGGCGCACTGGCGCACGACCATTTCTTCGGACATAGGGGTTCCTCCTTAACCGGCGTGTTTTTCCAGAATGCTCCGCAGGGCGGACAGAGAGCTGGTATGGCAGCGCTCGATACGGGTCGGCGTGCCCTTCAGCTCGCTGAGAGCGCTCTGCACCAGCTTGTGGGACATGGTGGAGGTGAAGAAGATCATCAGGTCCGGACTGCCCAGCTTGTTCTTCAGGCCGCCGGAGGGCTTGGTGAATACCTTGGCGGAGCATTTATAGGACTGACACAGGTCCTTGTAACGACGCTCCATGCACTCGTTGCCGCCTAAGATCACGACGCTCATATCGCACTTCCTTTCTGTTCCGTGCCGCCGAACATTGCTCGACGGTATTTTTGCTCGTTTCTTCCGGATGATACGCGGTTAGCTTCTTCTAACTTTGGTTAGAGTAATTTAACTATCGGTTTTTAAAAAAGCGCCGGGGAGGGCGCTTCTTTGACGGGTCACTTTCTATGGAAGGAGAAAAGGCCCTTTTTCTCGTAGGGATGGGCGTCCACCGCCTTGACCTCGTAGCCGGTGGCGGCGATGGCATCACGCAGCGCCTGCTGATCCAGGGGCTGCTCCGAGAGGATCACCGTCTCGCCCTTGGTGTGGGAGGACGTGACCTTCTGGACGGAGAACTTGTTTCGGACGGTGTCGTTGATGTGGCTTTCGCACATACCGCAGGCCATGCCGTCCACCTTCAGGATGGTTTCTGTCATGGTGACATCTCCTTTTAGACGCAGGGGGAGGCACTGACGATGCCTCCCCCCTGCTCTATTCAGTGCTTGCAGCTTTGGCTGTGGCACTGGCCGTGCATGGCGCAGTGGGCGCAGCCGGCACCGCAGGAGGACTTTCCCGCCTTCTTCTGGCGCAGCAGGTAGCGGATGATGAGGATCACAACGACAAGTAAGGCGGCACTGATGAGGATGGTGCCCAGGTTTGCTGACAGCCATTGCAGCATGGAAGTTCACTCCTTTCTATGGGGTAAGAGGGTAATTACGGGGACAGTTTACTTCACGGACAGCTTGGTGGCTTCCTTGTAGGGCTTGCACAGCATGTAGATAATGCCGGCCAGCAGGATCACCGCCACGATGACGCCCAGGATGTTGGCATTGCCGATGAACAGGTTGCCGAACTGGTTGATCATCAGCGCGATCACATAGGCGAACACGCACTGATAGCCGATGGCGAACCAGGTCCACTTGCGGCTGTTCATCTCACGCTTGATGGCACCGATGGCAGCGAAGCAGGGGGCGCACAGCAGGTTGAACACCAGGAAGCTGTAAGCGGTGATACCGGTGAAAGCCGCGGCCATAGCGTCGTAGACGCTGCCGTCGCCGCCGCCGTACAGGACGCCCAGGGTGCCCACGATGTTCTCCTTGGCCACCAGGCCGGTGATGGAGGCGACGACCGCCTGCCAGTTGCCCCAGCCAAGGGGTGCGAAGATCCAGTCGATGGCGCCGCCGATGGCCGCCAGGATGGAGCAGTCGATCTGCTCATCGGACAGCATCTGGAAGGTGCCATCCACCCAGCCGAAGTAGCTGGTGAACCAGACGAAGATGGTGGACAGCAGGATGATGGTGCCGGCCTTCTTGATGAAGGACCAGCCGCGCTCCCACATGGAGCGGAGGACGTTGCCCAGGGTGGGCCAGTGGTAAGCGGGCAGCTCCATAACGAAGGGAGCAGGCTCGCCGGAGAACATCTTGGTCTTCTTCAGCATGATGCCGGAGATCACGATGGCGGCCATGCCGATGAAGTAGGCGGAGGTGGACACCCACGCGCTGCCGCCGAAGATGGCGCCGGCGATCATGGCGATGAAGGGCACCTTGGCGCCGCAGGGGATGAACGTGGTGGTCATGATGGTCATGCGGCGGTCACGCTCGTTCTCGATGGTACGGGAGGCCATAACGCCGGGGATACCGCAGCCGGTACCGATCAGCATGGGGATGAAGGACTTACCGGACAGGCCGAACTTGCGGAAGATACGATCCAGAACGAAGGCGATACGCGCCATGTAGCCGCACGCCTCCAGGAACGCCAGCAGCAGGAACAGAACCAGCATCTGGGGCACGAAGCCCAGCACCGCGCCGACACCGGCGACGATACCGTCAAGGATCAGACCGGACAGCCAGTCGGCAGCACCGGCGGACTCCAACGCGTTGCCCACCAGCACAGGAACACCGGGCACCCACACGCCGTAGTCGGCGGGGTCAGGGGCCTCAAAGCCATTTGCCTCCAGATAGGCCGCGGCGTCCACATAGGTCATCTGCACCACATCGTCCCGCTTGTCGGCATCCTGGGGCAGGGCGTCATAGTAGGCGGTCATGGTGTTGACGGCCAGGGTCTCCTCATCCTCCACATCCACGGTGGCGGTGTCGGAGGTGGGAACGAAGGACTTTATCCGGGCCAGGGCGGCGCCGGCATCGAAGTCCTCCGCCTCGGTGTCCAGCCCCAGGAAGGCGTCTACGGCCTGGGTGGCGGCGGTATATTCGTCGCTGGCCTCGGTATATGCCTTGGAGCCAATGCCGAGCAGGTGCCAGCCGTCGCCGAACAGGCCGTCGTTCGCCCAGTCGGTAGCGGCGGAGCCAACGGTGACCATGGAGATGTAGTACACCAGGAACATCACCGCGGCGAAGATCGGCAGACCCAGCCACCGGTTGGTGACGACCCGGTCGATCTTGTCGCTGGCGGAGAGCTGACCGGCATTTTTCTTCTTATAGCACGCCTTGATGATCTCGGCGATGTACACATAGCGCTCGTTGGTGATGATGGACTCGGCATCGTCGTCCAGCTCCTTCTCGGCGGCCTTGATGTCCTCCTCGATGTGGGCCATGACGGTCGGGTCGATCTTCAGCTGATCCAGCACCTTGTCGTCGCGCTCGAAGATCTTGATGGCGTACCAGCGCTGCTGCTCCTCGGGCAGGTTATGTACCGCGGCCTCCTCGATGTGGGCGATGGCGTGCTCCACGGGGCCGGAGAAGGTGTGCATGGGGACGGTCTTGGTGGACTTGGCGGCCTGCACGGCGGCCTCGGCGGCCTCCATAATGCCCTCGCCCTTCAGGGCGGAGATCTCCACGATCTTGCAGCCCAGCTCACGACTCAGCTCCTCCACGTTGATCTTGTCACCGTTCTTGCGGACCACGTCCATCATGTTGATGGCGATGACAACGGGGATGCCCAGCTCGGTCAACTGGGTGGTCAGGTACAGGTTACGCTCCAGGTTCGTACCGTCGATGATGTTCAGGATGGCGTCGGGGCGCTCGGTGATCAGGTAGTTACGGGCGACCACTTCCTCCAGGGTGTAGGGGGACAGGGAGTAGATACCGGGCAGGTCCATGATGGCCACGTCATCGTGCTTCTTCAGCTTGCCCTCTTTCTTCTCCACCGTAACGCCGGGCCAGTTGCCCACGAACTGGTTGGAGCCGGTCAGCGCGTTGAACAGGGTGGTCTTGCCAGAGTTGGGGTTACCTGCCAACGCGATCTTTATCTGTTTTTCCATAGTGTCTCTCCTTCCGGTTAATCTTGTTGAACCTATATACAGATGAATTTAAATAACGGACGTATTTCCGGCACCGGAACACGGCGCCGCAGGTCATCACTCGACCTCGATCATTTCGGTGTCGGCCTTACGCAGGCTCAGCTCGTAGCCGCGGACAGTGACCTCCATGGGATCGCCCAGAGGGGCAACCTTGCGGACATAGACCTCCACGCCCTTGGTGATGCCCATATCCATGATACGGCGCTTGACGGGGCCCTCGCCGTGGAGCTTGACGACCTTGACAGTCTCGCCGATCTTGACTTCACGCAATGTTTTCATGCTTCTGCTCTCCTTCTATGTGATATTTCTGTTTCTCAAATACAATAACCGCTTGGCGCGGCTATCAGACCATGATCTTGCGGGCCATTTCCTCGCTGATGGCCACGCGGGACTCCTTGACCTTCACGATGACGTTGCCTCCCATGGCGGACACCAGCGTGACGGTGCTGCCCGGGGTGAAGCCCAGGTCCTCCAGGTGCTTTTTTACCTCCGGACTGCCGCCCACCTTGTGGATGAGCTGCTCCGTTCCGGCGTCTGCCAGCATCAAAGGCATCATGTATATCCCTCCGTTTCACGGTTAGCTTGCGCTAACCCCGTGTCTGAAAAAAGCGGTTCTGAAAGGACTTTCCCGGTCTATAGCGGACCATGACGGTTAATCCTCCTTAACCTATGGCACAGTTTAATACCTCAAACCCTCTTTGTCAATAGGGAGAACGAAATTTTTTTAGCGCACTTGTAAGTTTGTGAAAATTGTGGTATGCTGTTAAAAGTGTATTGGGGAAAGTTGGTGATACTTTTTATGCAGATACTGCGCGCCTCCGAGGATTATTTAGAGACGATGCTGATGATGCAGCAGCAGCACGGCTACATCCGTTCCATCGACGTAGCCGAGCATCTGGGCGTGACAAAACCCAGCGTGACCTACGCCACCAAACGGCTGCGGGAAAACGGCTATATCACGATGGACAAGGACGGACTCATCACCCTGACGGCCAGCGGTATGGCCATCGCCGAGCGTATGCTGGACCGGCACCACACGCTGACGAAATTCCTGATGGCGTTGGGCATCGACGCCGCTACGGCGGAGACAGATGCCTGCAAGATCGAACACGATATCAGTCAGAAGACCTTTGACGCCATCTGTGCCCACGCAAAGGCGCATTTGTGACAAAAAAGGCCACCCTATCGGGTGGTCTTTTTGTATGCCCGCCCGCAGAGGCGGGCATTTTCGCGTTTACGCTTCCAACGGCAGGCGGAGGGTAAAGGTGGTGCCCTCCCCCTCACGGCTGTCCAGCGTGACGGTGCCGTGGTGATAAGCCACGGCGTGCTTGACGATGGACAAGCCCAATCCGGTACCGCCGGAGGCCTTGGAGTGGCTCTTGTCCACGCGGTAAAAGCGCTCGAAGACGCGGCCCTGGTGCTCCGGCGGGATACCGATACCGGTATCGGCCACCGTGACCACGGCGTCGGGGCCGTCACGGCCCACGGTGACGGCGACGCTGCCGCCGTCCTTATTGTACTTGATGGCGTTGTCGCAGAGGTTGAAGACCGTCTCGGTCAGCAGACGGCGGACGCCAGGGACCGTAACGGCCTCGCCGGTGACGGTCATGGTGATCTGGCGCTGCTGCGCGGCGCTCTCCAGCGACTTGACCGTGTCGGTGCAGAGGGAGAGCAGCTCCACCGGCTCGGTGGGCAGGCTGCCGCCCTCGTCCAGCTCAGACAGGCGGAGGATGTCGTTGATCAGCGTCACCAGGCGCTGGGCCTCGCTGCGGATATGGCCCACGAAGCGGGGCACATCGTCAGGCCGGACCATGCCGTTCTCCAGCAGCTCGGCGCTGCCGATGATGCCCTGAAGCGGGGTCTTCAGCTCATGGGAGACGTTGGCGGTGAACTCGCGGCGGTTGCGCTCGGCGTAGGCCTGCTCGGTGACGTCGAAGGTCAGCAGCACCGCGCCCACCACCTCGCCGTCGGCCTGGATACGGGTCATGTCGAACTGGTACTCGCGGCCGTCGCGCTCCATACGGGTCTCGCCGTGGCCGGTGTCCATGGCATCGTGGAGGGCGTGGCTGACGGCGCTGCCGCGCTCCACGGTCAGCAGAGGCTGGCCCACGCAGGCCGCATCGGTGTGGAACACGGCGCAGGCGGCAGGGTTCATGCTGAGGATGGTGCCGCCGTTATCCACCAGTACCAGGCCCTCGGTCATGCTGGCGGTGATCTGTTCAAACTCCTCGGACCGGCGGCGCAGAGAACGCAGCTGATCGTCGATCTGACGCCGCTGGTGCTCCAGTCGGCGCAGCAGGGGTGAAAGCTCCTCGTAGGCGTCGTTTTCCAGGGGGTGCTCCAGGTCCAGGGTGTTCAGGGGGCGAGTGATGCGGCGGGACACGCGGCCGGCCAGAATGCCGGAGAGGATCAGGGCCACGGCGATGACCGCCAGGATGGCGGGGAACATACTCAGAAGCAGCACACCCATGGTGACGCGGCTGGCGGACAGGCGCAGGACCGTGCCGTCCGGCAGCCGGCGGGCGTAGTAGAGGGTCTTTTCCAGCAGAGTGGCGCTGTAACGGCTGGATTCGCCGGCACCGTTGGCCAGGGCCTGACGGACCTCCTCGCGCTGGGCGTGGTTCTCCATAGCCGCAGCGTCAGCCTTCGTATCATAGAGCACCGTGCCGTCGGCGCGAAGCCAGGTGATGCGGTAATTGTCGGAGTGCAGCTTGGACAGATAGGCCTCGCCGTCGCCGGACTCCATGGCCGCAGCGGCGATGGACAGCTCATCCCGGAGCTGCTGCTCCTGGACATGGCCGAAATAGGTGTACAGTGCGCCCATGATAATGACCAGGCTGGCCAGCAGCACCGCAAGCCCCACCGCCACGGTGGAGCGAAATATCTTTTTTGTCATATGGTCTCCTCCCAACGGTAGCCCACGCCGCGGACCGTGGTGATGTGTGCGCCGGCCTTGCCCAGCTTCTGGCGCAGGGTACGGATGTGCATATCCACGGTACGGCTCTCGCCGCAGTAATCCATGCCCCAGACCAGCTCCATCAGCCGGTCGCGGGTGTAGGCCGTGCCGGGGTGGCTGAGGAACAGGCGCAGCAGCTCGTATTCCTTGTAGGTCAGGTCGACGCGTTCGCCGCCGGACAGGACGGTGTGAGCACGGGTATCCAGCGACACCTCGCCGCTGCGGAGGATGGAGCTGTCCCCCTCCGGCTGGCAGCGGCGCAGCACCGCTTTGACCCGGGAGACCAGCTCGATGACGCTGAAGGGCTTGGTCAGATAGTCGTCCGCGCCGCCGTCCAGCGCCCGGACGCGGTCATACTCCGCGCCCTTAGCGGTGGCCATAATGACCGGGATGCGGCGCAGGGACGTGGAGGCGCGCATACGGCCCAGCAGCTCCGTGCCGTCGATGCCGGGGAGCATCACGTCCAGCACCACCAGGTCGGGCTTTTCGCTTTGCAGGGCCTGCCAGAAGGCGGCGCCGTCGGTAAAGCCCTCTGCCTCCAGCCCGGCGGATCGCAGGGCATACAGCTCGATATCGCGGATGCTGGCGTCATCCTCTACACACCAGATCATGTGGGGTCCCTCCTTTTGGCTCAAGTGGCCTCGGTCTTGTGCACGCCGGTGACAGAAAACATCACCCACTCGGCGATGTTGGTGGCGTGGTCGCCGATACGTTCATAATACTTGGCGATCATCAGTAAGTCAAGTGTGGCTTCACCGTCATCCACGTCCTTGGCGATACGGTCGATGAGATGGGCCTTGATCCGGTCAAAATAGCCGTCCACCTCATCGTCGGCGGCGATGACCTGCTGGGCCAGGTCCACATCCTGCCGGACATAGGCGTCCACGCTCTCGCTGACCATGCGGATGGTGGCCCGGGCCATATCCCGCAGGGTGTCGCCGGCGCTGAGAGGCCGGCCGGCGCGGCAGAGCAGGATCTCGGCAATATCGTCGGCCTGGTCGCCGATACGCTCCATGTCCGTGATCATCTTCAGGGCAGCGGAGATCTGCCGCAGATCGCCGGCCACCGGCTGCTGCTGAAGCAGGAGCCGCAGGCAGAGGTTCTCGATGTCGCGCTCCTTGCGGTCGATCTCGTGGTCCAGGGGCGCGACCTTCTCCGCCAGGGCGGTATCGCGGTTGGTGAGGGCCTGAGAGGACAGAGCGATGACCTGCTCGCACAGGGCGCCCATCTCGATGAGCTCGCGGTGGAGCTGGGCCAGCTGTTTATCGAATTGACTACGCATTATCCAAACCTCCCGGTGATGTAATCCTCGGTGCGCTTTTCGCTGGGCGTGGAGAACATGGTCTCCGTGTCGCCGTACTCCACCAGCTCGCCCAGCAGGAAGAAGGCGGTACGGTCCGAGATACGCAGGGCCTGCTGCATATTGTGAGTGACGATGACGATGGTGTAATGCTGCTTCAGCTCAACCGCCAGCTCCTCGATACGGGAGGTGGAGATGGGGTCCAGGGCCGAGGTGGGCTCATCCATCAGCAGCACGGTGGGCTCCACCGCCAGGGCACGGGCGATGCACAGACGCTGCTGCTGGCCGCCGGAAAGGCCCAGGGCATTCTTTTTCAGGCGGTCCTTCACCTCGTCCCAGATGGCGGCACGCCGCAGGGACTGCTCCACCAGCTCGTCCAGCTTGGCTTTGTTGCGGATGCCGTGGGTACGGGGGCCGTAGGCCACGTTGTCGTAGATGCTCATGGGGAAGGGATTTGGCTTTTGGAACACCATGCCCACCTCACGGCGCAGCTGGCTGACGTCCACGCCGGGGGCGTAAATATCCTGTCCCTTGTAGAGCACCTGGCCCTCCACCTTTACGCCGGGGATCAGGTCGTTCATACGGTCCAGCGTTTTAAGAAATGTGGACTTGCCGCAGCCGGAGGGGCCGATGAGGGCAGTAATGCTGTGCTCCGGCACGGATATGGTGACGTGGTGCAGCGCCTGGGTGGGACCGTACCACAGGTTCAGATCGTTTACGGTGATGATATCGCTCATAGGCTCCTCCGTTTCTTGAAGTAACGCCCGGTCAGCATAGCCGCCAGGTTGATGAGCAGGGCCAGCGCCATGAGGATGGCGGCGATGGCGAAGGCCACATCGAACTCGCCCTGCTCCTTGGCGTAGACATACAGGGCCACGGACAGTGTGGCGCCGGAGCCCTCCAGCGTGGCACGCAGGCTGTTGTACAGCGTGTGGGCAAAGCCCGCGGTGTACAGCAGGGCCGCCGTCTCGCCCAGGATACGGCCCACGGCCAGAATGCAGCCGGTGAGCACGCCGTCCACACAGCCGGGCAGCACCACCGTGCGAATGGTGCGCCACTTGCCGGCGCCCAGACCGAAGGCGCCCTCGCGGTAGGACTGGGGCACGGTCTTCAGGCTCTCCTGCGTAGTACGCATGATGGTGGGCAGGTTCATAATGACCAGGGTCATGGCGCCGGCGAGAAGGGATTTCTTCATCCCCAGAAACTGGCAGAAGAACATCTGGCCCACCAGGCCGTAGATAATAGAAGGGATGCCGGACAGCGTCTCGGCGGCGTACTCGATAACGGCCACTACCCTCTTGTTGGCGGCATACTCCGTCAGGTACACGGCGGCGCAAACGCCCAGGGGCAGCACCACCAGCAGCGTGGTCAGCACCGTGCAGACGGTGGTGATGATATCCGGCAGGATGCCGATGGAGCCGTCCAGATAGCTGGGCTTGGTGCTCAGCAGCTGCCAGCTCAGGTTGGGCACGCCCTTGACGAGCACATAGACGATGAGAAACACCGCCAGCGCGCAGGTAACGGCGGCGCAGAGGAGCATCAGGCCCCGCATGGTCCCGCCCCAGATACGGCGGCGGGCAGAGAATTGATGTTTGTCCATGGTCACTTCTCCTTACTTCGCTTGAGGAAGAAATTGAGCGCGGCGTTGATGAGCATGATGAACAGAAACAGCACCAGCGCGATGGAAAACAGCGCCTGACGCTGCAGACCTGCCGCCGCGTAGCCCATCTCGCTGGCCACGGCGGTGGTCAGGAACCGAACGCTCTGGAAAAGAGAGGGCATATTGGGCACGTTGCCGGAGACCATCATCACCGCCATGGCCTCGCCGATGGCACGTCCCACGCCCAGCACCACCGCCGCAGCGATGCCGCTGCGGGCGGCGGGGACAGACACCTTGAACCATGTTTCCGTCTCCGTGGCACCCAGTGCCAGAGAGGCGTCCTCGTACTCACGGGGCACCGCCTCCAGGGCCGTCATGGCCACGTTGATAATGGAGGGCAGGATCATGATTGCCAGCACGATGATGGCCGCCAGCAGGCCGGAGCCGTCGGGAATATGGAAGACCTGACGGATGCCCGGCACCAGCACCAGCATACCCACCAGACCGTAGACCACGGAGGGGATGCCCGCCAACAGGCTCACCGCGGCGGAGACGGCGGTCTTCAGCTTCGGCGGGGCCATTTTGGCCAGGAACACGGCGGTCATATAGCCCACGGGCACGCCCAGCAGGATCGCGCCCGCAGTACCGTAAATGCTGGTAAGGATAAAGGGCAGGATGCCGAACTGAGGCTCCGCCGCGTTGGAATTCCACACGGGGCCAAAGAGGAACTTCACAAGGCCGATCTCACGGATAGCGGGGATGCCGGAGACGACAAGGTAGACGGAGATCAGCAGCACGCAGCCCACCGTCACCAGACCCATCAGCAGAAAGAAGCCATGGATGGCGTTCTCCATAAATCGTTTTGCTTTCATATATGCACCTCAGCAGATACGGGGCAAGGCGGCACCCCGCGCGGGGATGTCGCCTGTGTCCGTGCCGTACTTGTTAACCTGCGACTGCCACAGCGCCGGCCTTGGCGATGATGGAAGCTGCGTCGGAGGAAGTGGCGTAGTCAAAGAACGCCTGGGCCGCGGGAGAGAGGGCCTTGCCGTCCACAGTCACCAGCACGAAGGGACGCTGGACCTTATAGCTGCCGTCCTTGACGGTGGCTTCGCCGGGGGTGACGCCATCCACGTTCAGGGCCTTGACGGTGTCCTTGATGGAGGCCAGAGAGGCGTAGCCGATGGCATCGGGGTTCTGGCTGACGGCGGTGATCACATCACCGGTGGAGGTCAGCTCCTGACGATACCGGCACTTGTCCTTGGTGCCGGTGATGGACTCGAAGCCATCGCGGGTGCCGCTGGCAGCCTCGCGGCCGATGAGGACCACCTCGGCGTCATTGCCGCCCACGTCCTTCCAGTTGGTGATCTCGCCGGTGTACAGCTTGGCGATCTGCTCAACGGACAGGTCGCTGACGGGGTTGTCGGGGTGAACGATGATGGCGATGCCGTCATAGGCCAGCACAGTCTCCTTCAGGCCGGCGGACTTCTCCTCATCCTTCAGCGCACGGGAGGACAGGCCGATGTCGCAGGTGCCCTCCTGCACGGCGGTGATGCCGGAGCCGGAGCCGGTGGGGTTGTAGTTAACGGTGACACCGCCGTTCTGCGCCATGAAGGACTCGCTCAGGGCGCCGATGACCTTCTCCATGGAGGTGGAGCCGTCGGTGGAGACGGTGCCGGTCAGCTCGGTGGAGGTCTTGTCCTCGGTCTTGTCGGCGTCGTCGGTCTTGGTCTCGCTGCCGCAGGCCACCAGGCTCAGGGCCAGCAGGGCGGTCAGGACCAGTGCAATGATCTTTTTCATATGTATTACCTCGTTTCTTTCGTCGTTTTGGATAACTCCCTTGTACGGTTTTTATTGTAAGTGCCCAATGTAAAGGGAAAAATCCCGCTGGTGTAAAATCCATGTAAAATAAAAACCGGGAAAAGCTTGCGTTCAGCCGTGGAATACGGTACAATGGCCATACATCAGGCGCAGAAAATGTGCAAAAACGCTGAAAGGAAGGAATAAGGAGTATGAAGAAAAAGCTGCTGTCTTTGCTGCTGGCCCTGGCCATGGTGTTCACCCTGGCGGCCTGCGGCGAAAAGAAACCCGACCCCGGCAAGGACGCCACCGCCACGGAGCCGGTGGTCATCCTGCACACCAACGACGTCCACGGCGCTGTTTCCAACTACGCCAAGGTAGCGGCGCTGGCCAGCCAGTATGAGTCTGAGGGCGCGTATGTGCTGATCCTGGACGCCGGCGACTTCAGTCAGGGCGACACCGCTGTGAGTGTGTCCGAGGGCGCAACGGCTGTGGAGCTGATGAACATGGTGGGCTACGACGCTGTGGCGCTGGGCAACCACGAGTTCGACTACGGCTTCGAGGCGCTGAAGAAGAACATGGAGAACGCCCAGTTCCCCGTGCTGGCCGCCAACGTGAAGTACAACGGCGAGCTGGCCTTTGACGATGCGGCCGTGTTCACCACCCCCGGCGGCACCAAGATCGGCGTGTTCGGTCTGGACACCCCGGAGACCGCCACAAAGGCCCACCCCGGCAAGATCCAGGGCGTGACCTTCGCCGGCGGTGAGGAGCTGTACCAGATCGCGCAGGACATGGCCACCATGCTGCGTGAGGACGAGGGCTGCAACTACGTCATCTGCCTGGGCCACCTGGGCATCGACGATGAGACCGCTGCCACCGGCAACCGCTCTATCGACCTGCTGAACAAGGTCACCGGCATCGACGTGTTCATCGACGGTCACTCTCATTCCACTGAGGAGGAGATCGTTGAGAAGACCAACACGGACCGCAAGGTAGGCGACACTATCCTGACCTCTACCGGCACGAAGCTGGAGAACATCGGCGTTGTGACCATCAAGGACAGCACCATCACCACCACGTGCTTGTCCACCGAGGACATGGGGGCGGCCGACGACGCCATCGCCGCCCGCGCCGCCGCCATCATCGCCGAGATCGAGGCCGACTACGGCACAGTGTTCGCCAAGACCGAGGTGACGCTGAACGGCGAGAAGGACCCCGGCAACCGCACGCAGGAGACCAATCTGGGCGACCTGATCACCGACGCGCTGGTATGGGGCGCCGAACAGCAGGGCGAGACTGTTGACGCAGCCATCACCAACGGCGGCGGCATCCGCGCCACCATCGAGGCCGGCGATATCACCAAGAAGGACGTCAACACCGTGCTGCCCTTCGGCAACACCCTGAGCATCATCAAGATCACCGGTGAGGAGCTGCTGGAAGTGCTGGAGGCCTCCACCTTCTGCACGCCGGAGGCCATCGGCGGCTTCCCCCAGGTATCCGGCATCGAGTTCACCGTGGACACCACCAAGGGCTATGATCAGGGCGACGAGTATCCCGGCACCACCTACTTCGCCCCCAAGACCATCAACCGTGTGACCATCAAGACCGTGGGCGGCAAGGACTTTGACCCGGCGGCCACGTACACCATCGCCACCAACGACTTTATGGCCAGCGGCGGCGACACCTACTACCGCTTTGTCAACGCCACCGCCAACTACGACCTGGGCATCCCCATGGACGAGGTGGTCATGGACTACATCACCACCGTGCTGAACGGCACCGTTGCCGCCGACAAGTACGGCGAGCCCGCGGGGCGCATCCACGTGCTCGTTTCCTGACATATCCGCACATAAAAAGGACCGCCTCACGGCGGTCCTTTTTATGTGCGAAAAAACACCCCTCGGCGTGAGCCGAAGGGTGTTTTGTGCATCTGCAATTACTTGCCCATGTTCATCTGCGCAGCGACCTCAGCGGCGAAGTCCTCCTGCTTCTTCTCGATGCCCTCGCCGGTCTGGAAGCGAACGGCGTCCACGAACTTGACGCTGCCGCCCAGCTTCTTGGCGGCGTCGGCGATATACTTCTCCACGCTGCCCTGGAAGATGTCGCCGCGGACGAACTCCATCTGCAGCAGGCAGTTCTCCTCGTAGAACTTGTTCATCTTGCCCATGACGATCTTCTCCTTGACGGCCTCGGGCTTGGAGGCCATCTTGGGATCGGTGTCCATCAGGGCCAGCGCGATCTTCTTCTCCTCGGCCAGCACCTCATCGGTGACCTGGGACTTGTCCCAGAAGCGGGGGTTCAGGGCCGCGATCTGCATGGCGACGTTCTTGCCGATCTCGGTGGCGTCGATGCCGCCGTCCACAGCCAGGTTCACCAGCACGCCGATCTTGCCGCCGGCATGGACGTAGCCCACGCTGGTGTTCTCGGAGAAGCGGACGAAGCGGCGGATCTGCAGGTTCTCACCGATGGACATGACCTTCTCGGGCATGGTCTCGGAAACGGTCAGGTCGGAGCCGACATACTTGCAGTTCATCAGGGCGTCCACATCGGCAGGGTTCTGCTCGGCGATGACCTTGGCGATGTCCTTGACGAAGGCCACGAACAGGTCGCTCTTAGCGCAGAAGTCGGTCTCGCAGTTGACCTCGACCACGACGCCCACGCCGTTCTCGGTCAGGGCATAGGACATACCCTCGGCGGCGATGCGGCCGGCCTTCTTGGCAGCCTTGGCCAGGCCCTTCTCGCGCAGCCACTCGACAGCCTTGTCCATATCGCCGTCGCACTCGACAAGCGCCTTCTTGCAGTCCATCATACCCACGCTGGTCATCTCGCGCAGGGTCTTCACATCAGCAGCAGTAAAAGCCATTTGTATTTCCTCCTGTAAAAGTTGAATTAAAAGGGGCAGGGACACTTCCCTGCCCCGTGCGTTACGCGGTATCTATCGAGTTGGCTTACTCGGCGTCCTTGGCCTCGGCGGTCTCCTCCACCTGCTCGCCCTGACGGCCCTCGATCATGGCGTTGGCCATAACGGAGGCGATCAGCTTGATGGCGCGGATGGCGTCGTCGTTGCCGGGGATGGGGTAATCGATCTCATCGGGATCGCAGTTGGTATCGGCGATAGCCACAACAGGAATGCCCAGACGGTGCGCCTCGGCGATGGCGTTGCGCTCCTTGCGGGTGTCCACGATGAACAGGGCGCCGGGCAGCTTCTTCATTTCCTTCACGCCGCCCAGGTACTTCTCCAGCTTCTCGATCTCGCCCAGGTGCTTGATGACTTCCTTCTTGGGCAGCATATCGAAGGTACCGTCAGCCTGCATGGTCTTCAGCTGGTTCAGACGGTCGATACGGGTACGCATGGTCTTGAAGTTGGTCATCATGCCGCCCAGCCAGCGGGCGTTGACGTAGTACTGGCCGCAGCGGGCAGCCTCGTCCTTGATGGCCTCCTGGGCCTGCTTCTTGGTACCCACGAACAGCAGGGTCTGGCCGTTCTCGGACAGCTGACGCACAAAAGCATAGGCCTCCTCCAGCTTCTTCACGGTCTTCTGCAGGTCGATGATATAGATGCCGTTGCGCTCCGTGTAGATATAGGGAGCCATCTTGGGGTTCCAGCGGCGGGTCTGGTGACCGAAGTGGACACCCGCCTCCAGCAGGGACTTCATGGATACGACGTTCTGATTTGCCATGTTGGTTTGTTTCTCCTTTTATTTTAGTTTGTACCTCCAGCCTCTTCCGCCCTCCGGCCAACCTTGCGGCACCGACCGAAAGTCTGAAGCTGTGCGGATTTACCGCAATATAATACCACGCGGCACGGCATAATGCAAGAAGTTTTTGCCCGTTTTCCGCAGTTTTTTTACTGCTTTTCCCCGGAAATATCCGCAATCAGGGCGGCGGCCAGGCCCTCGATGGCCGCCAGCTGGGGCGCGTGGGCGGCGGAACGGACGGTCACGCTCTCCCCCACCTGCCGCCAGCCCTTCAGGGGTTCCAGCAGGGCGGCCATCTGCCGGGCGGTGACCGGCGCCCAGGTGCCGTTTTCCAGCAGGGCAAAGCCGCGGTTCTGCAGGCCGTGGGAGGCGATGTCCCGCAGGACCTCGTCCATGGTGATGAACACGCCGCCGTTATAGGTGGGTGCGGCAAACACCAGGTGACTGTACTTGAAGGCGTCGGACACCACATAGGAGCTGGGCGTTACGGACACATCGTACATCTTCACCTTTACCCCCTGCTCCACCAGACGGCAGGCCAGGATATTGGCGGCGTTCTCCGTGTTGCCGTATACGGAGGCGTAGGCGATCATCACGCCGCGGACCTCCGGCTCCCAACGGCTCCACAGGTCGTATTTGCCCAGGATATAGCCCAGGTCCTGCCGCCAGACATGGCCGTGGAGCGGCAGCAGCATACGGATATCCAGTCCGGCGGCCTTTTGCAGCACCGCCTGGACCTGGGCGCCGTACTTGCCCACGATGTTGGTATAATACCGCCGTGCCTCGTCCAGCACCTCCCGGTCGAAGTCCACCTCATCGGCGAACAGGGTACCGTTCAGCGCGCCGAAGCTGCCGAAAGCATCGGCGGACAGCAGCAGTTTGTCCGTCTCGTCATAGGTCATCAACACCTCCGGCCAGTGGACCATGGGCGCGGCGATAAAGCGCAGGGTATGGCGGCCGGTGCAGAGGGTGTCACCCTCCTTCACCACGGTGACGCGGCCGGCCAGCTCCGCGTCGAAGAACTGGGCGATCATGTTCTTGGCGGCGGCACTGCACAGGATTCCCATGTCCGGGTACTGACGGGCCAGGTCGGCCATCTCGGCAGCGTGGTCCGGCTCCATGTGGTGGACCACCAGATAGTCCGGCGCTCTGCCGTTCAGGACGTGGGCCACATTTTCACGGAAGGTGGTACGCACGGCGCTGTCCACCGTGTCGAACAGGACAGTCTTGTCGTCCATCAGGAGATAGCTGTTGAAGCTGACGCCGTCAGGCACGCCGAACACGCCCTCGAACAGGGCCAGACGGCGGCAGTCTGCGCCCACCCAGGTGTAGTCGTCGTTGACTTTTCTGATGCAATACATGGTCATTCATCCTTTCCATGATTTTTTCAGGGGTATTATAGCAGTAATGTCAAGCTTTTACCAGCGGAAAAATGCAAAAAACAGCGCCCGGTCTCTCGACAGGGCGCTGTTTGTGCAGAAAGTTACGCCTTCTTCGCGATCTCGCACAGGGCGGTAAACGCCACGGGATCGCTGATGGCCATCTCGGACAGCATCTTGCGGTTGATCTGGATGCCGGCGACCTTCAGACCGTGCATGAAGGTGGAGTAGTTCAGACCGTTGGGCTTCACAGCGGCGGAGATACGGGTGATCCACAGCTGACGGAAGTCCCGCTTCTTCAGACGACGGCCCACATAGGCGTAGGTCAGAGACTTCATGACCTGCTCGTTGGCCATCTTGAAATGCTTGGACTTGGCGCCCCAGTAGCCCTTAGCCAGCTTCAGCGTCTTGTTTCTTCTTTTACGCGCCATCATTGCGCCTTTAACACGTGCCATATTCTAATTGCCTCCTATTCTAACGAAAACGTATCTTATTTGTAGGGGATCATCTTGCGGATGGTCGCCTCGGTGGTGCAGTCAGCATAGGTGGTGCTGCGCAGACGACGGCCACGCTTGGTGTCCTTCTTGGTCAGGATGTGGCTCTTGAACGCGTGAGCTCTCTTGACCTTGCCGGTCTTCGTCAGATTGAAGCGCTTTTTTGCGCCGCTATGGGTCTTCAGTTTAGGCATAGTTGTTTTCTCCTTCCAATATGATCCTTTGCGAATGAAATGCTTATTTGCCGACCTTGGGGGACAGGAAAATAGACATATTCCGGCCCTCCAGCTTGGCGGCTTTGTCCAGGGTGGACACCTCGGTACACAGCTCGGCGAACTTGTTGAGCAGATCGCGTCCGATCTCGGTGTGCGCCATCTCGCGGCCGCGGAAGCGGACGGAGACTTTGACGCGGTTGCCGTCGGACAGGAACTTCTGCGCGTTCTTCAGCTTGGTGTTGAAGTCGCCCACGTCGATGCCCGGAGACATACGGATCTCCTTGATCTCGACAACGTGCTGGTTCTTTCTGGCTTCCTTCTCGCGCTTGCTCTGCTCGAACTTGTACTTGCCGTAGTTCATCAGCTTGCACACCGGAGGCGTTGCCTGCGGAGAGATCTTTACCAGATCCAGGCCCTGCTCCTCTGCGGTACGCAGCGCCTCCTCGCCGGACACAATGCCCAGCTGCTCGCCATTCTCGCCGATCAGTCGGATCTCCTTGTCGGTGATCTCCTCGTTCAGTTGATGCTGTACCTTGCTAATACCGAAGCACCTCCAATCCAAAATAAAAACGCGGACGCTCCGGGCATCCGCGAAACAACACAAACAGCCCTTTCGGGCGCTTGTATGACGCTGTTGACCTCTTTGCCGTTGCTGGAGGTGAGGTGGATGCACCGACCTTCTTTGTTTTCTTGGATATTTTATACTATCCCGGCGTGTTTGTCAACGGCTTTTTCCAGAATTTTTTTACATATTTTCTGCGGCGGCGGTGAAACTATGGTTGTACCTGAGGTACAAAGGGTACAGAAAATGGAGGTATATCTCATGGATAACACGAAGAACACCAAAAACACCAAGAACACCAACACCACCGACAACACGGAAAACACCAATACCAAGAACGCCAAGAACGCGAAAAACTGCAAATAACTTCTTCATGTCTTCGTATAAAGGGAGGGGCCGTCCGGCCCCTCCCTTTATATCCATCAATGCTCCGTCTTGCCCAGATACTCCTCCAGTGTGATATCCCGGTTGAAGATCTCCTGTGCCGCGTCCTTGCCCACATAGCGGTAGTGCCACGGCTCATAGATGATACCGGTGATATCGGTCTTTCCGTTGGGGTAGCGGTGGATGAAGCCGTACCGCCAGGAATTGGCCATGAGCCACTTCTGGGTCTCCGTGCTCTCCTGAGCAGAGGTCAGGTCCTGCATATTGGCGTCCACCAGGTCCACCGCCAGGCCCAGCTGATGCTCACTGGTGCCGGGGATGGCCACGGCCTTGGCCGCCTCGGCTTTGGCCTCGTCCTCACTCATGCCGCTGCTGATGAGCCGCTGCACCTTGTTGTCGTACAGGCTCTGCTGCGTTTCCTGCGCGCGGTAACTGGAGCAGTTGACCGGACTGTAGCCCGCCGCCTTGCAGGCGTTGATCATCTCCATATACGCCTCATAGCAGCGGCTGTCCACCCGGTGGCCGTCATCCAGTGTTACCAGGTCCACCGTCCAATCATCGGGCAGCGGGTTCCAGGGGTTCACCAGTGTCAGCAGCTCGTCGTCCACGATGACGCCGTCGTCCGGCGTCGTAGTGTCGCCTACATTGTCCACGGGCTGATTCGTGTTTTGGGCGTCGTCCGCCGGAGCATCGTCCTTTTTGCAGCCCTTGATGATGAATATCGCACCCACGATGATGCCGGCCAGCAGCACGGCGGCGATGATGCGGTTCCGCATGGCCTCCCGGTAGCGCTTCTGCCGGCGGCGTTCTCTTTCGTAATCCATTCTGTTACCTCAATTCCTCGGGGTATACCCCCGTCTCGTGCAGTTTGCTGAGCGCCTGCGCCACCCGGGCGCGGTCCTCATGATACGTCATGCCGAACCAGCGGTCCGCCGACTTCAGCACGCTGACGCGCAGCTCTCCCGCCGCCAGCAGGTCGCCCACCATGGTGGGCAGCAGGCACTCGGCCTTCACCGACTGCCCCGCCTCGCTGCGGAGGAAGTCGTGGAAATACGTCTCCAACGCGTCGAAGACGGAGGGGGCAAAGCCCCAGAAGTTCATGGACACCACCGTGTCGCCGTCCAGCACCGCTCCGGTATCCTCGTCCCGGATGACGCCGTCCTGCAGCAGGGCGATCTTCAGCGTCTCGCGGATGTCGCTGAGATACCCGTCCTTCACATGGCACACACCCCGGGACACGGTGCCATGGGCAGTGACGGTGTTCTTCAGCAGATAGCCCACCATGGTGGCCGCGCCCGTCTCCGGCAGGCGCTGCAGCTCCGCATATATGGTGCGGTAAGCGTCCGCGCCGTAGAAATCGTCGGCGTTGATGACGCAGAAGGGCTCGTGTACGATATCGCGGGTACACAGCACCGCGTGGGCCGTGCCGAAGGGCTTTGTCCGCCCCGCCGGCTTTGTATACCACGCCGGCAGTGTCGTGTCGTCCTGATAGGCGTAACGGACCTCCACGGGCCGCCCGTCCGCCGTGTGCAGCCGGGACGCCATATTGCCGCACAGGCGCTCCATCAGCTCCCGCATATCCGGCTTGATGATGAACACGACCTTGTCAAAGCCCGCCCGCACCGCGTCGTACACACCGTACTCCATCAGTATCTCTCCGTGGGGCCCCACGCCGTCGGTCTGCTTGCTGCCGCCGTAGCGGGAACCGATCCCCGCCGCCATGATGACCAGCGCTGCGTGCATAGTCTTTCCTCCTTGATTTTTCATAGCTACCATCATACCACGGATGGCAAAAAAAACAAGCGCATTTCAAGCGTCTTAATAGAAAGTTAAGGCATTTGGAAGAAAATACCCGGGAACTACTGGATTTTTCCTTTTCCGCCGTGTATAATGATTTTTTGCGGCCAGCTGCCGCGTGAGATGAGAGAAATAGAGTCATAAGGAGAGAACCGCCATGTCCGCCACGCAAAAAGTCATGGGCCATGTGTACGCCATTTTCACCATTCTGGTGTGGGGCAGCTGCTTCGTGCTGACCAAGCAGATGCTCACCGCCTATACCGCTATCCAGATCATCCCCCTGCGGATGGGCCTGGCCTATATCACGCTGTGGGCGCTGCGGCCCAAGACTCTGAAGCTCCCCTGGAGGGACGAGCTGATGTTCATCCTCATCGGCGTTACCGGCGGAAGCTTCTACTTCTTCCTGCAGAATACAGCGCTGACCTACACCTTCGCCGCCAATGTCAGCATCATCATCGCCCTGTCCCCCATCCTGACGGTCATTTTGGCCCAGCTGTTCTCCCGCAATGGCGAGCGCCTGGGCAAGTTCGTGTACATCGGCGCGGTCATCGCCATCGCCGGTGTGGTGCTGGTGGTGCTCAACGGCCAGCTGACCTTCCACCTGAACCCTCTGGGCGACCTGATCGCCCTGGCCGCCGCCCTCATGTGGGCCGTGTACTCCATCCTTATCAAGAAATACACCGAGCAGTACGACAACTTCCTGGTCACCCGCCGCGTCATGCTGTGGGCCTTCATCACCGCTGTGCCGCTGATGCTGCTGACGGACGGTATGCCCGACCTGCACCCCCTGTTCACCCAGACCAACGTCCTGCTGAGTTGGCTGTTCCTGGGCGTGTTCGGCAACGCCGTATGCTTCGCCATCTGGAACATCGCCTTCCAGCGGCTGGGCGTGGTCATCACCAACAACTATCTGTACGCCTCCCCCTTCGTGACGCTGGTGGTGGGCTACCTGCTGCTGGACGAGCAGATCACGGTGATGAGCGTCATCGGTGCGGTGCTGATCACCGTGGGCGTCATCGTGGCGTTGAAGAAGCCCAAGGAGAGCACTTGACCTCCCGTACATACAAAAACCGTGCGCCGCACAGCCGCGCACGGCTTTTTGTTGATTTTCTCCCCGCCTGATGGTATACTTGCAGCAGGTACAACACCGTAAAGGAGGGCTCCCCATGCGACAGATATGTACATCCCGCAAGGTCTGGCTTCCCATTCTGCTGCTGTTCACCGCCGTATTCATTTTCGCCTGCCGGGACAGGGGCGTGGCCATCGACTTCGACGGCACCGGCCTGTACCATGCCAGCCCGCTCGATTCTGCCATCGAGACCGTTCCCGTTTCCTTCCACGGCCAGCTGCGCAAGAACGTTTACACCGGCAGCTGCGACATACCCGGTGTACTCCAGTGTGACAACCTCTGCGTCATCTTCCGCGGCGACGAGAGCACCGATGTCTACTGCCGCGACCAAGCCTACTCCGAACCCACGCCCATCCACAGCATCACCCTTGACCGGACACAGCGCTGCGCCGAGATCCGCCTGTGGAGCGAATATACCGTGGAGGGCGACCGCGTCCTCGCCACCTTTGACCCGCTCATGCACCCCACCCTCACCGTCACCGAGTGAGACAGTCCCCCATAACGCACCGCATCCCCCGGCACACGCCGGGGGATGCGCTTTTTCTGTTGTTCATCTTCTGCCCAATCGTCCGAACCACCAGAAGGTCAGCGGCCAGACACACCCGGCGAACAGCACCACCAGCAGGTAGCGGATGCCCCCGGCGATGGCGGCGTTGCCGCCCAGCAGCGCGATCAGCGGGGCCTTCAGCCCGGAGCGTATGGCCAGCAGGCAGGCAAAGCCCACCACCAGCTTGATGAGCTGCGCCCACCACACCGCTTGGGTCTCGAACCGGATGTGCTTCCGGTCAGCGATGTTGGATACCAGCATACCCAGTGTGGCGCCCAGCAGCTTCCAGCCGTTCTCCAGCGCGCTGACGTAGTTGGCGGTGTCCTCGGCAGTGGCACCAGTGTCCCCCCGCATGTACAGATACCCCACGAAGGCCCCGCTGCACACCACCATAGCCAGTATGGTGTACGTCAGCACCACCGGCCGCCGGTCGGCCTCCTCCATCAGCGGATAGACCACCAGCACCAGCACCGCCGCGATCAGGAACGACACGCCCACATCCAGCGGCGTGTGGACACCCAGATACATCCGGCTGAACGCGATGAGCACCGTCAGCACGACCAGCACCACCCGCAGCCAGCCGCGGCGAGTATACCGGGCGATGCCGCCATAGGTGGCCACGGCGTTCTGTGTGTGACCGCTGGGGAAGGAATACCCCGTAGCCTCCGCCCGGGCAGACTCCACAATGGTGAAATCCGGGTCCTTTATCCACGGCCGGGGCACGCAGCAGAGTATTTTCAGGAATTGATTGATGACCGTGCCAAAGAAGCCCACGATCATCAGGTAATAGCCCTCGCGCTTGCTGACGCACCAGAACGCCGTCACGGCGATGACCATAAAAAACAGCTCGCCGCCCAGCAGCGTGATGACCGACATGATCTTATCCAGCACAGGCGTGCGGATGCTCTCCAGCGCGTACAAAACTCCCATAAAGTCTCCCTCCTTTATGTTCTTCCGCTATTCTACTACACTTTTCTCCGCCGTGCAAGTGCAAGCGTTGACTGCCCCGCGGCGCCGTGCTATACTGTGAAAAAACGCAAGGAGGCCCCGCCATGAAGCCTGAAGAGCTGCTCTCCGTCCTGCACACCGCCAACCGTCTGAAGGACACCACCCGCCACTGCTGGACGCCTGGGAACCGTCACGAGAGCGTGGCCGACCACAGCTGGCGGCTGGCGCTGACGGCTTTCTTTCTTCGGGACGAGTTCCCGGAGACGGATATGGACAAGGTCATTAAAATGTGCCTGATCCACGACCTGGGCGAGTGCTTTACCGGCGACATCCCCAGCTTTCTGAAAACCGACGCCGACACAGCGAAGGAGGACGCCCTCCTGATCCAATGGGTAGGGACGCTGCCCCAGCCTTACCGTGCGGAGATGGCCGCCCTGTACGCGGAGATGGACGCGCTGGAGACGCCGGAGGCCAAGCTCTACAAGGCTCTGGACAAGCTGGAGGCCGTCATCTCCCACAACGAGTCCCCTATCTCCTCCTGGCTGCCCCGGGAGTACGACCTGAACCTGACCTACGCCGACGAGAACGTGGCGTTCTCCCCATACCTCACGGCGCTTCGCGCCGCCATCCGGCGGGAGACGGAGGCAAAGATAGAAAAAGGCGAATAAAAAGCTTCCCGGCATTTGCCGGGAAGCTTTTTATTCACCCGCTGCCGCCAGCAGCGCATCGGACAGCCTCGCGTACTCCTCCAGGCCCAGGGCCTCGCCCCGCACGGTGGGGGACAAGCCGCAGCCGGCGACGATGGCCGCCAGCTGCTCCTTGGGCAGCTGCCAGCCGGTCTGCAGGCTGTTCACCAGCGTCTTGCGCCGCAGGGCAAAGCCCGCGCGCACCGTCCGCCAGAAGGCCTCCTCGCTCCGCACCTGTACCGGCGGGGCCTTTCTTGTAACGCAGCGCACCACGGCGGACGTCACCTTGGGCGGCGGCATGAAGCAGCTGTTGGGCACCTCGAACAGCAGCTCCGGCACGGTGTAGTACTGCATCAGCAGGGAAAACGCGCCGTAATCCGCCGTGCCCGGCTTCGCGCAGATCCGCAGGGCTACCTCTTTTTGAATAAGCACCGTCAGCTGCCGGAAACACCCGGCCCGGACACAGGCCGTGAGAAACGGTGTGGTGATGTTGTAGGGCAGGTTGGCGCACAGCACCGCCGGCAAGCCCGGAAACTTCTCCGCCGTCACCGCCGCCAGGTCCAGCGCCATCACGTCGCCCTCGATCAGGGTGAAGTTGTCATAGTCCGCCATGGTCTCCGCCAGCACCGGCGGCAGGCGCTTGTCCAGCTCCACCGAAACCACCTTTTCCGCCCGCCGGGCCAGCTGCACCGTCAGTGCGCCGATGCCGGGGCCTACCTCCAGCACGCCGCAGCCGGGAACGCAGCCCGCCGCGGCGATATCCTCCGCCACGTCACCCCGGATGAGAAAGTTCTGTCCCAGCGCCTTGGCAAAGTGAAAGCCGTGCCGCGCCAGCAGTGCCTGTATATCGTTCCGATCGCACAGATCCATCGTGTTTCTCCTTCACTGCATATTGCCGCCATTGTACCACCTTTTCCCCACCCGCGCAACGAAAAGCCGGAAAAAGTTTGTCTTTCTCCGTGCCGCGTCCCCTAAAACTTGACAAAATTGGAAGATAGTGCTATACTCCACGAGTATTGCTAATCGGTAACAAAAGTTACAAATTGTTTCAATTTTTATTGTCCGCCCTGTTTGAACACCTCCCGGGGCGGCTATACTGCGAGGTACTATGGAACAAACAGCCGTCACACAACCGAAGCGCTTGCAGCCGAAAAAGCCGCGGCGCCGCATCACGCCGGCCACGGTGTGCCAGGCCATCCACGATGTGCCCTACATCGTGGCTCGGGCCCTGATCCGCGCCGTGCGCGCAGTGGGCCACTGCTTTGCCTGGACCTGGGACGCCATCGCTTCCGACGTCAGGGCCAACTGGCGCGCCTTCTGCTGCGGACGGCTGGTGACCGGCTGCCGTGACGCCCTGCGTTCCCCGGCCCTGCGGGAGGTGCACCACATCATGCGCGATCATCCCTCTATCCGCGCCATCACCATGATCGCCGTCACGGCGGTGATCTTCGCCGCCGCCGTTATGGCGGAGCCGGTACGCACCATGGACGCCATCTGCATCGTGGTGGACGGCGACGGTCCCCACGTACTGGACGAGCGCAGCGAGGAGCGCACCTATGACGACCTGCTGCTGCGCCGCAGCCTGGGCGACAAGTCCATGCAGCTGCTGCTGGAGCCGGGCCGCACCATCACCATCACCCACGGCGACGACACACACACCCTCACCACCGAGGCCGAGCGCCTGTCCTCCCTGCTGCGGCGCAGCGGCATCCGTCTGGGTGAGGACGAGATGGTGGAGCTGAATGTCGCCGGCGAGGACCCCGCCATCCGCATCAGCGATACGCTGACCTACCAGCACTATGTCACTGTGGAGACGGACTACAAGATCCTTCGCTCACCGGATCCCCTGATGGACAAGGGCACCGAGGAGATCATCCGCAAGGGTATCCCCGGCCAGATCGTGGAGACGTATGAGGACACTGTGGTCAGCGGTGAGGTAGTATCTACCAAGTATATCGGTGCCAGCCACGACACCTCACACGCGGAGCTGGTGCGCTACGGCACCCGCGTCTACGAGGTGGAGGATGGCGACACCATCGAAAAAGACTTCCCCAACGAGGTGGGCGAGGGCGGCTACCTGCTGTTCGCCTCCGGCGACACCATGACCTATAACAAGGTGATGCTCTGCTCCTCCACCGCCTACTACAGCGGCGGCGACGGCGGCGCGGCCTGGACCACGGCGGTGGGTGCCGCGGTGGGCGTGGGCACCGTGGCCGTAGACCCCAAGGTGATCCCCTACTACACCAAAATGTTCATCCAGACCACCAACGGCCGCCGTGTCTACGGCATGGGCACCGCCCTGGACTGCGGCGGCGCCATCAAGGGCAACATCGTGGACCTGTGGTTCCCCACCAAGGCGGACTGCTACTCCTGGGGCCGCCGAAACGTCACCGTGTATATTCTGGATAAAAAGGCAAGCTAAGAGCATGGCCCCGGCGGGGCCATGCTCTTTCTTTACCCGCAGCCCCCGGTGTGAGCCGGGGGCCGCTTTTTTATTCTCCGTAGTGCACGTGCAGCAGCGCGTGACACTTTTCCTCGCCGTACTCCCTGAGTAAAGACGTGACGATGGGGTTTTTCTCCGCCCGCTTGAACATAGCGGAGGCATCGGCGGCATACAGTCCCTCGCCCCGCTTCTTCTTCACGTTGCTCAGCCCATAGGGCTGTCCCGCGCCGCCCACGCAGCCGCCCTGACAGGTCATGACCTCTATCAGGTGGTAGAAGCACTTGCCCGCTTCGATATCCGCGATCAGTTCCTTGGCGTGGATCAACCCGTTGACCACGGCGATACGCAGCTCCTGCCCGTCCACGTTCAGTTCCACATGGCGGATGGATCCGTCTCCCCGCAGATCGGTGACACGGACGGCCCGCAGCGCATTCTTACTCTTGTCCGGCAGGCAGTGACGCACCACCGCCTCGGCCACACCGCCGGTGACGCCGTAGATCACCGCCGCGCCGCTGCCCAAACCGAAGGGCAGGTCCGGAGACTCCAGCTCCAGCTCGTCCAGCTGCACGCCCGTCTCACGCATCATGTCCACCAGCTCCCGGGTAGTCAGCACCAGATCCACATCCGGCCGACCGTTATGGACGAACTCCGGCCGCGCCGCCTCCATCTTCTTGGCAGTGCAGGGCATAATGGCGATGTTGTAGGTAGTCCGCCCGTCGGCGGCATCTTTTTCGGCGTATTTGTCACGGATGACCGCCGCGAACATCTCCATGGGCGATTTGCAGGTGGAGATATGCTTCAGATACTTGGGGTCGTTGAACTCCAGATACCGCACCCAGGCGGGACAGCAGCTGGTGAACATGGGGAACGGCCCGCCGTTTTTCAGCCGCTGCAAAAACTCCTCCGCCTCCAGTATGGTGGTCATATCCGCGCCGAAGTTGGTGTCGTACACCTCGTCCACACCCATGAGCTTCAGCGCCGTGGTCATCTTGTCAATGACGTTCACGCCTGCCGGAATGCCAAAGGCCTCACCCACCGCCACACGGACGGCCGGCGCGATCTGCACCACCACACGCTTCTTCGGGTCGTGGATGGCCGCCCACGCGGTGCCGATCTGATCGTTGACGGTGATAGCGCCGGTGGTGCACACGGCGGCGCACTGGCCGCAGCCCACGCACTTCGTCTCGCCCAGCTTTTTGTCAAAGGCCGGCATCACCTGCAGCTCGCTGCCCCGGAAGGCAAAGTTCAGAATGCCCTGTCCCTGCAGCTCCTCGCACACCCGCACGCAGTCGCCGCACAGGATGCACTTGTTGGGGTCCCGGAACACCGCGTAGCTGGTGTAATCCTTCTCGTACCGGGGCTTATTGTTTGGGAAACGGATATGCCGCACGCCAAAGCGCTGGGCCAGCTCCTGCAATCGGCAGTTGCCGCTTTTGGCACAGGTAGTGCAGGAGCAGTCATGGGCCGCCAGCAGCAGCTCCAGTATCATCCGCCGGTGCCTCAGCAGCCGGGCGGTGTTGGTCCTGATCTCCATGCCGTCCCGGGGCTCCATGGAGCAGGAGGCGTCGATCTTCCCGGTCTTTACGTCCTCCACGATGCACATACGGCACGCGCCGTGAACGGACAGGTCGGAGTAATAGCAGAACGTGGGGATGTCGATACCCGCCTTGCGGATGACCGCCAGCACGTTGCGCTCGCCGTCAAAGGGCACCCGCTGCCCGTCGATGACCATAATTCCCTTTGCCATGGCTCACTCCTCCTCAATGGCGTCGATCGCGCCGAAGGGGCACGCGCCCCAGCAAGCGCCGCAGTGGATGCACTTCTCGTTGTCAATGACGTAGGGCATACGGGGCTGCCCGGAGATGGCCTCCATGGGACAGTTCCGCGCGCACTTACCGCAGCCCTTGCACAGCTCCGGTTTGATCTCCAACCGGCGTTTGCGCCCGTTGCAGATGGGACAGTGGTGATCCACCACATGGCGCAGATAATCCTGCCGGAAGTTCCGCAGGGTGGACATCACCGGCTTGCAGGCCGTCTGCCCCAGGCCGCACAGGGCCGTGTCCGTGATGGTATCGCTAAGAGACTCCAGCAGATCCAGATCGGCCAGACTCCCCTCGTTATTGATGATGCGCTCCAGCGTCTCCAGCATACGCTTTGTGCCCTCCCGGCAGGGGGTGCACTTGCCGCAGCTCTCGTTCTGGGTAAAGTGCATAAAGAACCGTGCCACCTCCACCATGCAGGTGTCCTCGTCCATGACCACCAGGCCGCCGGAGCCGATAATGGCCCCCAGCTTCTTCAGCGAGTCGAAGTCCATAGGGTAGTCCAGATGCTCCTCGGTCAGACATCCGCCGGAAGGCCCGCCGATCTGCACGGCCTTGAACTTCTTTCCGTTCGGTATGCCGCCGCCGATGTCGAAGATGATCTCCCGCAGGGTGGCGCCCATAGGCACCTCCACCAGTCCTGTGTTCACCACGTTGCCCGTCAGGGCGAAGGTCTTGGTGCCGGCGCTGCCCTCGGTGCCGATGCCCCGATACCACGCCGCGCCCTTGTTGATGATGTTCGGCACGTTGGCGAACGTCTCCACATTGTTCAGCACCGTAGGCTTTCCCCACAATCCCTGGTCTACCGTCCGGGGCGGCTTTACCCGGGGCATACCCCGCTTACCCTCGATAGAGGCGGTCAGGGCGCTGCCCTCACCGCAGACGAAGGCGCCGGCGCCGCGGTTGATGTGGATATGGAAGCTGAACCCGCTGCCCATGATGTCGTCGCCCAGCAGTCCGGCCGCCGCAGCCTTGTCGATGGCCACCTGCAAACGCTTCACCGCCAGCGGATACTCGGCGCGGACGTAGATATAGCCCTCGTGCGCGCCGGTGGCGACGCCGGCGATCATCATGCCCTCCAGCACGGAATGGGGATTGCCCTCCATGATGGAGCGGTCCATGAAAGCGCCCGGGTCACCCTCGTCGCCGTTGCAGACGATGTACTTCACCGGTTCCTCTATGTGCCGGCGCACGCTTTCCCACTTACGTCCGGCGGGGAACCCGCCGCCGCCCCGGCCCCGTAGGCCGGAGTCGGAGATCTCCCTGCAGATCGCCGCGCCATCCATGTCGAACAGCGCCTTTTCAAAGGCGATGTACCCGCCCTTGGCAATGTATTCCTCCAGATTTTCCGCGTCACTGGTGCCGCAGCTGGCCAGCACCACCCGGTGCTGCTTTTTGTAGAAGGGGATGTCCTCCTGCCGGGGATAGGACACGCCGTCCTGGTGATAGGTCAGCCGTTCGATGACCTCGCCGCCCAGCAGCGTTCTCTCCACGATCTCGCGGCAGTCCTCCGGCTTCACGCGGACATACATCACGCCCAGCGGCTCGATATGCACCAGCGGTCCCATCTCGCAGAAGCCGTGGCAGCCACTCATCTTGATGTGCAGGCTCTTCTCCGCGTCACCGTGGTGGGTCAGGCCCACATACACCTGCAGTCCCCGCTGGGCACACTCCTCCCGCAGGTTCTCATACACCTTCATGGACCCGCTGGCGATACAGCCCGTACCGGCACAGATCAGCACGTTCAGGGATGATCTGCTCCGTTCCAGCGCCTCCGCCGCCTGCTGGTGCATGGTGCGGAAGCCCTCCCGTGTCAACTTGCTCATTCCGCCGCCTCCTTTCCGCGAATGGCCTCCAACTCCGCCAGCGCCGTCTCCGGCGTCATCTTGGCGTACACCTCGCCGTCAACCGTCATCACCGGCGCCAGACCGCAGGCACCCAGACAGGCCACCGTCTCCAGCGTAAATACGCCGTCGGCGCTGGTCCTGCGCTTGCCGTCCAGCTTCAGGTACTCATAGATCGCGTCGTAGATAGGCCCGGACTTCCGCACATGACAGGCTGTGCCGTCACAGACCTTGATGATGTGCTTTCCTTTGGGTTCCAGCGAGAAATTCTCATAAAACGTGGCCACGCTGTACACCCGTGAGACGCTGATGTGCAGCATATCCGCCACCAGTTCCATATTCTCCTGGCTCAGGTAGTTCTCCGACGCCTGTATCTCCTGCAAAATGGCGATGAGCTTCGCGCTGTCGCAGTCGTGGGCCCGGACGATGGCCACCGTTTTCTCCTGTTCCGATCTCATGCTCTCTCCTCCTAAAACGTGTTGAACGCCGTGTCGCTTAGCCTGTTAATTTTCTAACACTCCACCCGTACTGTACCATAGGCCCGCCCGCCTTGCAACAGCAAAAGAAGGGAAATTCTCGCCGTGCGAACTTTTCTCCACCCTGCACAAAAACGTCCCCGCTTTTTTGCCTTAAACGGCAAAAAGCAAGGGGGCATAACTTTTTTTATGGCTCCGACAGCATAAGTGCCCCCCGCAGGCCCATGGGCCTGCG
>OLNX01000564.1_pt1 | contig 36553 bp, 30 predicted proteins | sample 1672611 | NCBI WGS metagenome assembly OLNX01 (sample SAMEA3136705, study PRJEB25190) | human gut metagenome | reverse complement strand
TTCTTTCTCCTTTTGCTTCTTGTAGTAAAACTCCAAGGTTTTCTTATTGTGGTTTGTAAAGGGTGACTCCCCGCAGTGCGGGGAGATGTCGCGTAGCGACAGAGGGGACGGGCACCAGTTAGGCGGAAGCGGCGTAGCCGCAGGGGGGGATTGCACCGGAGGTGTTACTAAAGGGGCTTTCGGTGTCTTGTTTTATCTCCGCCACAACACCGGGAACAAAATCATCCACTCAAATCACAACAACACAAAAAGCACCGTTCCAACGAACGGTGCTTTGTGCTTATTTTTTCTATTGTGCTCACTTGACCCGCACGGCGCGGGCAGTGGTGTAGCTGCCGTAGTAGCGGGCGTTGCCTACGGTAGTGTAGGGGCGCAGGCGCACATAATAGGTGCGGCCGCCCTTGGCGGTTTTAATATTCCCGGTGGCCTTGCCGCTGTTTACATACAGGGTCTTTTTGTCACCGGAAAAGTTCTTCTTGGTGGAGTATTGCACGGCGTAGCCGTTGCATTTCACTTTGTTCCAGTGCACGGTAATCTGCTGCTTTTTGGCGGATTTGGCGGCGGTGCATTTGGTGGCAGTGGGGCGGGTGGTGGTCGCCAGTTGGGTGCCCTTGGCGCCCTCCTTGGTCTTGGAGTCTACCGTGTAGGGCGCCACATAAAAATAGTATTTGGTGCCCGGCTTGGCGCCGCTGCCATTGAACACAAAGCTGCGGGCGGTGGTGGTGGCCAAGCGCTTTGTCTGCTTTTTGCCGGCAATATATTGGTACACCACATAGCCGTCGGCGCCGGGCTTTTTGTTCCACTCCAGGGTAATGGAGCCGGTGGCGGTCTTTTGCGTTTTCAGCCCGGTGACGGTGCCCGGCAGGGCGTGCTTGGCGTTCACCTTGGAATAGGGACCCCGGTAAGCGGTGTTGCCCCGATAAGCCGCCACCTGCACCTCGTACAGCTGGGTGTCTGTTAAATCGGTCAGATCCACGCGGGTGGTGCTTACTGCCTTGTCAAAGCCTTTGCCGGTGGTGCGGTTGATGACCTTCACCAAGTAGGCGTTGGCGCCGGGGGTGGCGTTCCAAATGTAGGTGAGCCGTGTTTTGCTGCGGCTCTCCAGGGTCAGACCGGTGACCTTGGCAGGCAGGATCTTAAAGCGATAGTACCACCGCCGCCCGGTGTAAGTACCCAGCCCCTGGGCGGTAATGGTGGCCATGCCCACCGCTTTGTTATTGATATAGGTCAGGGTGTAATCCTTGTCCGCTTTCAGCGGTTGGCCGTCCTCGCCGGTGACGGTGGGGGTGGGCGTGATGGCCTTGCCGGTGTAGGTCTTGCTTTTCAGCAGGGTGGCAGAGCCGGGCAAACTGTTTTTATTGCCATACAGAAAGTCCATATCCGTGTTGCCGTTGACCCCGGCCACCTTGCCGTTGTCTGCGTACTGCCACATCAGGTAATCGCCGTCGTACTTGCAGGTCTTGGAGCCGTATTCTGCCACCCACAGGGCGTAGCGGCCCCGGGTTTCCTGCTCAATGTAGTCCAGCAGCGGGCTGCGGCTCATATACAGCCCCGGGGTGTGCCCGGCAGCGGCAATGATGCTGCAAAAGTGCTCTACCAGCTGGGTGCAAAAGGCCTTGCCCTTGCTCAGCTGGCTGCTCTCCTCTAAGTCATAAAACACCGGCAGATCCAGGGTGCGGCTGCCCAGTACTTGCAGGCACAGGCGCGCCTCTTTTTCCACATCCGCCACGCTCTTGGCATAAGAATACCAGTAAATACCCACCGGCAGCCCGGCGGCAGTGGCGTTCTTAAAATTGGTGGCAAAGTAGGCGTCCTCCTGGCTGGCATTCTTGCCGTACCCGGCGCGCAGAATGGCAAAGTCAATGCCGTCGTTCTTTATTTTTTTCCAGTTCACCTTTTCTTGCCAAGCGGAAATGTCTACACCGTTTAGCACCTCCAGCTTGTTAAATCGGGCGTTGTGGGTGTAGCTTTTGCCGGTGTATTTGGATTTCATGGTGGCGGCCTGGGCTGCGCCCGCCGTAGGCAGCAGCGCCGTTAAGGCCACCAGCACCGCCAGCAGTACGGCGGTGACAGAAAACAATCTCTTTTTTGCTTTTTGCATTAGGAACCTCCCAGATACCAGCGGTTCAGGTCAATGTACTTGCTGCCGTTGCCTTTGATCTTACCGGTTTTGGAATATTGCCAAATATCAAAATCCCCGGTGTAGGTGACGGCGCTGTTGTAGTCCGCCACCCAGCGCAGAGTGCCCTTGGGCAGGGAGGCGGCGTCGAATTTAGAAATGTAAAAATGTGAGTTGGCGTACACTCCGGCGGTGTAGCCGTCGGCGGTCACGGTGTCACAAAAGGCGGTGAGCAGCCGGGTGGTGTCCTTTTTGCTCACATTGGCCGTATACAGCCGACCGGCGTGCTCTCCGGCGGCGTTGTAGCCGTATTCATAGTCTATGATCAGCGGCAGCTCCACTTTGGCAAAGCGCACGGCTTCCAGCACAAAGCGGGCTTCCTCTTGGGCTTCTTCCTCCGTGGTGGCTTGAGAGAAGAAATATACACCCACCGGCACCCCGGCCTTGCGGGCAGCTTTTAAGTTCTCTTTTGCCATTTTGTCTGCATGGAGCGCACCGTCGTTGTAGCCCCGGTAGCCTACCCGGATAAAGGCAAATTTGGCGCTTTTTGCCAGGGTAGTCCAGTCCACGGTGCCGTTGTGTTCGGAGATGTCTACCCCCTCCACAAAGGGGGCGTCGGTGCCAAAGTCATAGGTTACCCGCTGATGGCGGTTCCCCAGTGCCAGCACTGTGGCAGCCAGCGCACCCACGATTACCAGCGCCAGCGCCGCCTGCACCCACCGGTTGGCAAACAGAGATTGGCCGTTGGTTTTGCGCCGCCCCTTGCGCCGGGCGGTGCCGGCGGGCTTTTTGCGGGTGGTTTTTTTACGGGTGCTTGTCCGCCGAGGGGCTGACCGACCGCGGGTATTCTTTTTTGCAGGTTTTTTTCGTTCGTTTGCCATGCTTTGCTCCGCTTTACCTGTAAATGATCTTTTTAATAGTAATACAAAGCAGGGAGCGGGTCAAGGGCAGTAGGCCAAAATTTACAATTCCCCCGGTATTCCACTGTTGTGGTAATTTAAAGCGCTTTCTTGACAAGTGATTCCGGTCAGTATAATATAATAGGTATCACAGTATAGAAATCAGGTAAAGCCCATGCAGAATTTTGATAAAATGGATCATATGCACTTTATTCGCAAGCTGCCCATTCCTCAGGAGCTGAAAAAAGAGATGCCCCTGACGCCGGAGCTGGCTGCCTACAAGGACAAGCGGGATCAGGAGATCGCCGCCATTATCCGCAGCGAGAGCGACAAGTTGCTGTTGGTGATCGGCCCTTGCTCGGCGGACCGGGAGGATGCGGTGATTGACTATATCCACCGCTTGGCAGAGGTGCAAAAGCAGGTGGCGGACAAAATTTTGATCGTTCCCCGCATTTATACCGGCAAGCCCCGCACCACCGGCGCCGGATACAAGGGTATGCTCCACCAGCCGGACCCGGGTAAAAAGCCGGATATGTACGAGGGTATTCGCGCCATTCGCCATATTCACCTGCGTGCCTTGCAGGAGACCGGGCTGTCTTGTGCAGACGAGATGCTGTACCCGGAGAATCACCGGTATTTAAGCGACCTGCTGAGCTATGTGGCCGTCGGTGCCCGCAGCGTAGAGAACCAGGAGCACCGGCTGATCTCCAGCGGACTGGATATTCCTGTGGGTATGAAGAATCCTATGAGCGGGGATCTGTCTGTGATGATCAATGCCATTAAGGCCGCCCACGGCGATCATTCCTTTATTTATCGCGGCTGGGAGGTAGAGAGCCAGGGCAACCCCTTGTCCCACGCAATTTTGCGGGGCAGTGTGGACCGCCACGGCATCAACCACGCCAATTATCATTACGAGAATTTGCGTATTCTCCACGATCTGTATGTGGAGAGCGGCATTGCCAACCCGGCGGTGCTTATTGACACCAACCACTCCAATTCCTCCAAGCAGTACCTGCAACAGGTGCGTATTGCCAATGAGGTGCTCCACTCCATGCGCCACTCGGCGGATATACGCCGGCTGGTGAAGGGCTTTATGATTGAGTCTTACATTGAGGATGGCGCCCAAAAGTGGGAGGACGGCATTTACGGCAAGTCCATCACCGACCCTTGCCTGGGTTGGGACAAGACCCGGGACCTGATTTTCTCCTTGGCGGACCAGTTGTAAACGGAAAAGCATATACTGCGCCCCGGCAGATCGTTTTCGGTCCCGCCGGGGCGTTTATTTTTCCAACCCCTGTCCGTTATTGCGATTTTGGGCATTTTTTTGTTCCAACGGTGTTGACAAATGGCGCAAAAGTGCTATATTGGTAGTACAAATTCAACAGTCAAATGCAACGAACAGGACAGGACGAACCGCATCACCGCTTACAGAAAGCCGCCGGTTGTGGAAGACGGCAGCAAGGCGCGGTCCTCGTTATCCCCTGCAAGCAGCACCTGTGAGCGGCCCTTGGGCTTCGTAATCGGTGCCGGTACTCCCCGTTATCGGAGCGTGCTATCCGCCTTGGCGGGCAGCGCATGAGCGGTCGGCAGCTTTGCCGGCAAGCAGAGTGGTAACGCGTGGGTTTCTGATTTTTACCTTCGTCTTTGCACAGCAGCATTGGCTGTGCCGGGGCGAAGGTTTTTTGTTTTTTGTATTTGACTGGGAAAAGAAGAATGAAAGGAGTCTTTCAAATGAACACATTGGTTATTGTACTGATTGCCATTGTTGTGTTAGGTGCGGGCTATGTGCTGTATGGTCGCCATATTGCCAAGTCCTGGGGTATTGATCCCAAGGCAGAGACCCCCGCAGTGAAGTACAACGACGGCAAAGACTTTGTACCGACCAACGGCTGGACGGTGTTCAGCCATCAATTTTCCTCTATCGCAGGTGCAGGCCCGGTTACCGGCGCCATTCAGGCGGCGGTCTTTGGTTGGGTGCCGGTGCTGCTGTGGATCCTGATCGGCGGCGTTTTCTTCGGTGCCGTTACGGACTTCGGCGCCCTGTACGCTTCTGTGAAGAACGAGGGCAAGAGCATGGGTATGCTCATTGAAAAGTACATCGGCAAGCTGGGCCGTAAATTGTTTACCATCTTTTGCTGGCTGTTCTCCGTGCTGATCATCGCCGTATTTGCGGATATGGTTACCGGCACATTCTCTGCTTTTGATGCGGAGACTCTGCAAAAGCTGCCGACTGCCGGGGTCAACGGCTCCGCCGGTATGGTGTCCATTATGTTTATGGTGTTTGCCGTGGTATTCGGCCTGATCCAGAAGAAGTGGAACCTGACCGGGTGGAAAGAGTTTGTTGTGGGCGTTATCTTTATTGTTGCGTCCTTTGCCGTCGGCATTAAAGTGCCCATCATCATGGGCAAGACCCAATGGGCTGCCGTGGTGTTCGCTTATATTTTCCTGGCGGCCATTATGCCCATTTGGCTGATGAAGCAGCCTCGGGACTATATGACCACCATTATGTTTGTGTGCATGATCGCCGGTGCCATCATCGGTTTGGTCATCGGCCACCCCGCCATGGAGCTGCCTGCCTTTACCGGGTTTAATAACGAGAAGCTGGGCACCATGTTCCCCATTCTGTTTGTGACCGTGGCCTGCGGCGCTGTGTCCGGGTTCCATAGCCTGGTGTCCTCCGGCACTTCGTCTAAGACCATCGCCAACGAGAAGGATATGCTGAAAGTGGGCTACGGCGCCATGATTTTGGAGAGCGTGCTGGCTGTATTGGCACTGTGCGTGGCCGGTGCTGCCGCCAAGAACGGTGTGGCTGCCGAGGGCACCCCGTTCCAGATCTTCTCCCGCGGCGTTGCCGGGTTCTTTGAGAAAATGGGCGTGCCGGTACAGGTAGCCACCGTGTTTATGACCATGTGTGTGTCCGCTTTGGCGCTGACCACGCTGGATGCTGTGGCGCGGATCGGTAAAATGTCTTTCCAGGAGATCTTCAGCGTAGACGATATGAAGCACGCAGCTCTGTGGCGCAAGGTGGTGTGCAATCCGTATTTTGCTACCATCATCACCCTGCTTTGCGGCTATGTGCTCACCAAGGTGGGCTACCAGCAGATTTGGCCTCTGTTTGGCTCTGCCAACCAGTTGCTCAGCGCACTGGTGCTGATTACTCTGTGTGTGTTCCTGAAGGTTACAGGCAGAAAGAACAAGATCCTGTTCCCGCCTATGATCATTATGCTGTGCGTTACCTTTACTGCATTGGTGCAGCGGCTGATCGCCATGATCAAGGCCATTCAGCAGGCTGCCGCAGTGGAGATCCCTGCCGGACAGACCAGCTGGGGCGCTGTGTTTATTGCCAACGGTTTGCAGCTGATCATCGCCGTGCTGCTGATTGTACTGGGCTTGACCATTGTGGTCAACAGTGCCAAGAGCTATGTGAAGAGCAAAAAAGGCAGCGAGACCGAAGAGGTCGCCAAGGCATAACGGCGTGCGTATAATATCAATATAAACCATGAACCGTCTGCGTATTTCTGCGCAGGCGGTTTTGTGTTTGTATTTGGCCCCCTGCAATAAGGGAGGCAAATCGCAACCGATTCTCCTAAAATATGGAGCATATTCCGATCCATGACGGTACAGATTTTCAAATGTGCCAAATAAAGAACCGGAAAGTTGTCAAATGCGCGGCTGCGTGCTATAATACTGGACGCAAAACAAAACTAAATCTGGAAAAGGGGATTTTTCATGTCTGACAAAACGGAAAAAAAGTACATGAAGAAGTCAGAGATCGTTACCTTTGGTATCGGTCTGTTCGGCGTGGCTCTGATGACCGGCTGGATGCCGGACTACACCGCTACCTTCTTCGCTGACTTCGCGTTCAAAGGCAAGGGATTTGACTCCGCCACCATGGCAAACGCCATCTCTATGGTGTTCTTGGTGGCCGGTATCATCGGCGCCGTGTGCGAGCTGGTGATCGGCTATTTGGTGGATAACACCCGCACCAAGCTGGGCAAGGTAAAGCCCTGGGTGGGCTTCGGCGTGGTACCGCTGGCCGTGGTGGCTATGCTGGTATTCATTGCTCCTAACACCTCCAACCAAACCTTGGCGATCGTGTGGATGTTTGTGATCTACTCCTTGTATACCGCCTTTAGCTGTGCGGTAGAAAGCCCGTCTAACTGCTTCGGCTCCCTGTGCTCGCCCAATCCGGCAGAGCGCTCCACCGCCATTTCCATCGCTTCGTTCCTGCGCAGCGTGGGCCAGTCCGGCGGTATGGTAGTCGTGATGGTGGTGGGCCTGGTAATGAAGGCCTTAATGGGCAAGCAGCAATATAAGAACGCCGAGGGCCAGGGCCTTGACCTGGTGATCTCCACGGCGGTGTGTGCCCTGGGTCTGATCCTCTTTGTGATGATCTTCTTTACCAATAACAAAGAGCGTGTGCCTTTCACGCAGGAGAAGGTGAGCCTGAAAGACGCCGTCAAGGTGGTCTTTACATACAAGAACCTGCTGATGGTGTCCTTGACCAAGCTGTGCGGCTTTGGCCGCGGCGTGTACGGCACCGTGTCTTTGTACATTGCCATTTACCTGCTGGGCTCTAAGGACCTGAAGCTGGCGCTGCTGCTGCCCATGGGTATCGGTACCGCTGTGGGCACCCTGCTGGTGAACTTTGTGCTGAAGAAGTTCTCCACCAAAAAGACCTTTATTCTTTTCTGCGTGTACGGTGCGTCTTCCATGGCAATCCTGTTCCTGGTGTCTAAGGGTATCGGCTTTAACAGCACCCTGATTGTGCCGTTCCTGATTCTGAACTTCTTCTGCGGTTTGCAGCACGGCAACACCAATGTAACCCCCAATATTATGATCGCCGACTGCGTAGACGAGATCGAGTGGAAAACCGGCCAGCGCAAGGACGGTCTGGCGTATGCCGGTTACGGCCTGTTCTCCAAGATTGCTTCCGCCTTCACCAAGGCGCTGGGTCCCTGGCTGCTGTACACCTGGTCCGGCTATGCCGTATCTCGTGACGCCAATGTGGCTTATGCCGCCCAGACGGATTCTACTCTGAACAAGATCTTAATGATCTACACCATCATTCCCGCCGTGTTCGTTGTGCTCCAGGCGGTGCCCATCTTCTTCTACGATATGGTCGGTGAGAAGAAGGAGCGCATTACCCGCGAGCTGATGGAGCGCCGTGAGGCCGCCGGTTTGGTTGCCGGTGAGGGCGAAGAGACTGCCGATGCGGCAGCAGCCGAGTAAGGGGGCGACGAGAATGGCAAAACAGGAAAAGACTTTTAATACCAAGTTGTATGCGCTGGTGGTATTTTTGTTGGTTGCAGCCATTTTAGCTGTGTCCACCGTGGCCACCTTTAGCAGCAAGTATATTGCATTTAAGCCGGAGAAGGTCGCTCAGGCGTATGCGGATACCATTGTGCAGACCGGTGACGGCTACAATGCCAACAAGTATGCGCTGGTGAGCAAAAGCGAGAAATACGGCGATTTTATCCGCAAGTTTTATATGTACCCGGTGATCTACAAGGACGCCGGTTACAAGCCCGGCGATGATACCAAGAATTTAAAGGGCTTGAACGACGACAGCTACAAGTCCGATAAGACCAAGAACGACGACGGTACGCTTACCGGCCGGGTGACCGAGGCCATGTATCCCTACTATGTGGAGCTGCTGGGTCAGTACGGCTGGGACGATGCAGACGCTATGTTCACCAATTACTTTGCCAAATACCAGCAGGTGCGGGGACAGGTATTCGGTGATTCGTACCTGGATGACGAGGGTATGTTCACCGCGCTGGAGGCCAATGTAAAGACCTACGGCGAGAGCCTGACCGGTACGGAAGAGACCTACGACAAGAACACCAAAGTCAAGCTGACGGATAAGACCATCGGTGCTTACCAAAAGGCGCTGGGCGAGGATTACAAGCTGACCACCACCGTGACCGATGTGCAGTCGGTGAAGGATGTAAAGGCTTATACCGCCAAGATGAATACCCAGCTGCTGGAGAATTATGAAGTCAGCGCCGACGACATCAGTGACGTTTCCACCTGCACCGTGCAGGTAACGGACGCTAAGGGTACCCGGTTGGCCACCTGCAACCTGACCGTGGTGCAGATCGGCCATACCTGGTATGTAGACAATACCACCGCAGATACCTCTGCGTTGTATCAAATCGGCAAATGATCTTTCGCTTGCCGTAAGAGAGGGAACCGCCCGGACCGAAAGGCCCGGGCGGTTTTTTGTGTGCGATGGATAAGATCCGTTTGGCTTTTATTTTTTTGTAGGGTGCTTGCACGCTCTGCCATTTGCCGCCATTTTCTATCCTGAAAAAACGCCATATTCTTTTGCAACCCACTATGCGGGAATGCAAAAATATGGTATAATTCTTGCGAGACAGTGTGCATTATCCGACAGCTGTCTGCTGGTGCTGGGGATCAAAAAATCGTAGAGCGTTTCTTTGATCTGATGGAGGAGAACATCGGCCTGTTGATTGAGGGAGCGTAAGGGCCCTGCAAAATCGGTTGTAAAATCCAAGCCTCCCTTGCAAAGGGTGACTCCCCGCAGTGCGGGGAGATGTCGCGCAGCGACAGAGGGGACGGGCACCGGTTCGGTGGGGGACCGCCGTAGGCGGTGGAGGGATTGCGCGGTTGGCGTTTTTTAATCTCTCCGTTACAAAAAAATACGGCCCCTGCCATTGCAGGGGCTTTGTGCGTATCAATCATCGTATGGATTACCGTATTTTGCGCAGCTGCGCGGTGAGTACGGCAGTCAGCTTTTCCCGGTCAAAGGCGGGCAGCGGCTCCAGAATCACATCAATACAGCCGCCTACGGCGTAGATCACATTGGTTACCTGGTGATAATTTTTTTCCATAGTGAAGTTGTTGTGGGAGCAAATGGCCTCGGTCATCTGCTGTTTGAGCATGCGCAGGGCGGGGGCGCACATACGGCTGTTTTTAAATTTGGTCAGCCGCTCAATGTTGTTGTTGCGCTCAATCTCGTTGAGCATACTGTTAATTATATCCGTGGGATCCCGCTGGATTTGGTCGTAGTTGATGCCCTTGGCGATCTCCACAATGCCGTTGGTGATGGTCTCAAAGCAGAATTGAATGCACGCGCCCATGCTCTTAAAGTGCAGATAAAAGGTGCTTTTGTTAATGTCTGCTTTTTTGCACAGCTCCAATACGGTGATCTTGTCCGTTTCTTTTTCAATCATCAGCGCGATCATAGCGTTAAAGACTGCTGCCTTGGTGCGCTTTACCCGTCTGTCCATTTCTTAGAAAAAACCCCCTCAAATCGCTTTGTAATGGACACCTGTCCAATAGCAAATACTATGATAACATAAATGAAAGAAAGGTTGCAAGCAACTTCACGGAATTTGTAGGAAGTGCTGGAAAACGCCATGAAAACTTGTGCAAAAACACGAAAAATTGTCCCGCTGGTACTGGCGCTTTTGCTGCTTTTTGGCGGTTGCAGTGCGGTCAACAGGGCTGCAGTCTTTGGTACAAACGGCAACGAGACTACCCGGCGGCAGGATGTGTTGACGGTGGAATTTTTGGATGTAGGTCAGGCCAATGCGGCGCTGCTCACCTGCGGGGGTAAGAGTCTGCTCATCGACGGCGGCAATGTGGCAGACGGCGCCAAGGTCACGCGTGCGGTGCAGGCGGCAACGGACCGGCTGGATTATGTGGTGAATACCCATGGCCATGAGGATCATGTGGGCGGCCTGGCCGCTGTGGTGGACGCGGTGCCGGTGGGTCAGGCCATTGTCAGCCCGGTGACGGCGGACAGCGATTATTACCAAGATTTTTTAGATGCGCTGGCGGATCGAGGTGTGACTCCGGTGGCCGGGCAGGCGGGTATGCAGTTTCCTTTGGGGGATGCGAAGTGTACCGTGCTGGGCCCCGCCGCTGCCGGCAGCGATCTGAACAACAGTAGTCTGGTGCTGCAAGTGCGCTTTGGCGGCGCGACTTTTCTCTTTATGGGTGACGCCGGGGCAGAGGAGGAGCGCAGCTTGATCCAAAGCGGCGCAGATGTAAGTTGTGATGTGCTGGCGGTGGGTCACCACGGCAGCGGCTCTGCCACCGGCTATGTGTTTCTGCGCCAGGCGTTGCCCAAGTATGCGGTGATCTCCGTGGGCGCGGGCAATCGTTATGGCCATCCGGCAGAGAGCACGCTTTCCCGCCTGCGGGATGCCGGGTGTACCGTCTATCGCACGGATCAAAGCGGCACAATCACCATAGTGACGGATAAAAACGGAAAAATCCGCTGTCCTGCATAAAAAAATGTTGTATTCTTTGGTTTTTTCAGCTATAATAAATACAGAATTTTACATATTGGAGGAATTTTACCTATGTATTGTTGGTTAGACGGCAAAACTGTTGTTGTAACCGGCGCTTCCGGCGGTATGGGCGCAGGCATTGCGGCTACCTTGATCAAGAAGCACGGCTGCACTGTGATCGGCGTGGCTCGGTCAGAACCCAAGATGCTCAAATTCATTGAGGAGCTTGGCCCCACTTATGCCCAGCAGTTCTCTTACAAGCTGTTTGATGTGTCTGTTAAGGAGAATTGGGAGAACTTCTACAATGAGCTGGTAGAGGAAGGCGTGCAGGTGGATGTGCTGGTCAACAACGCCGGTATTCTGCCTAAGTTTAAGCGCTTTGACCGCTACAGTGATGAAGAAATTGAGCGTGCCATTAACATTAATTTCTACAGCTGCGTGTATTCCGTTAAGACATTTCTGCCCATGCTGCTGCAGAGCACGGACCCGGGCATTGTTAACATTGACTCTTCCGCCGCGCTGATGAGCCTGGCCGGTACTTCCATGTACAGCGCTTCCAAGGCTGCACTGAAGGGCTTTACCGAGGCTCTGCGTGAGGAGTTCCGTGGCAAGTGTTATGTGGGCCTGGTTTGCCCCGGCTTTACCAAGACAGATATTTTCCGCGGCCAGTCCAACGCAGGCGGCAAGGGCGAGAAGGTCATCAATATGATCTCTACCGATTGCGACCTGATGGTGAAGATGATCATGTTCGGTATAGAGCACAAGCAGGCACTGCAGATCCACGGTGTGGATGCCCACGCCATGAGCGTGTTTGGCAAGCTGCTGCCGGTGAACGGCTCTCGCCTGTTCAGCGCTGTGATGAAAGCGGCGGACATTGACCTGTTTAAGGAAGTTTTTAAGGACGACGCCGAGCTGGCGGAGTAAATTTTAAGCATTTAAGGGACGCAGCCGTTTCAATGAGGGAATGGCTTTGCGCCCCTTTCTGCTTTTTTGCAATAAAAAGGAGGGGCTTTTATGGCAGATGCTGTAACGGCAACGAAAAAAAAGTATATGAATTTTAAGGAGATTGCGGCGTACTCCCTGGGACTGTTCGGGTTCCAGGCCATCGTAGGCTTGCTAAACTCCTACCAGGCCGAGTTTGACGGCTCCATTTTGGGCGCCAATGTGTCTGTGGTGGCCATTTTAATTTTGGTGGCCAAGATCGTATCTGCTGTGGCGGACCCGGTGGTGGGCAACCTGATCGACCGGTCCAAAAGCAAGCGGGGCAAGTTCAAATCTATGATCCTGTACTCTCTGGTGCCGCTGCTGGTGATGACCGCTGTGGTGTTTGTGAAAGTGCCGTTTTCCGGCACCGGGCTGTATGTGTGGATCTTCCTCACCTATTTGGTTTGGTCCATTGCCATGACCATGGGCGATGTGCCCTCGCAGGGGATCGCTTCCGTGCTGACCCCGGATCCCACGGAGCGCACCAATGTGGTGTCCATTTCCAATACCTTTAAGCAGATCGGCTTTTCTGCCTGCGTGGTGATTGTGCCGATTGCCTGCCTGATCATTCCCGGCGGGTCCAAGGTGTTCGTCAAATCCGGCGAGACAGATACGCCTATGATCGCTTCCGAGTTCTTCTGGACCGCAGTGCTCACCGCCATCTTTGGTTGTGTGCTCTTTGCCCTGATTCCGCTGCTCAATAAGGAGCGGGTGCCCTACCAGGCCGGCGAAAAGACCACTTTTAAGGATATGATGGGCGCGCTGAAGAACAATAAACCCTTAATGCTGGTGATTATTTCTTACTTCCTGGGCTTTGGCCGTCAGATGGCCATGGGTATCCAGGTACAGGCCGCAACGGTGATCCTGGGCAGCCAAAACTTGGTGGCTGTTTTGGGTATCGTTACCGCCGTGGGTTCCATGATCAGTATGGCGCTGTGCCCCCTGCTGATTAAGAAGCTGGATGAGCGCAAGGCGTACATTCTTCTGTCTGTTTACGGCTTTGCCGCTTCCATTTTCTCCTTTGTGATCGGCCATTTCTGGTTCCAGTCACCGGACAATATGGTGCTCACCGTGCTGTTTTATGCATCTCTGTTCCTGATCGGCTTGCAGTTCGGCGCCGTCACCTTAATGCCCATGATCATGACTGCCGATTGCGTGGATTATTACGAGTATGAGACCGGCAAGCGGATGGAGGGCGCCGCCTATTCCATCCTGACCTTGACCATTAAGGTGTGTCTGGCACTGGGCACCGCCGTGGGTCTGATCTTTGTGCAGGTGTCCGGTTATTATGACGCTTTGGGTGCCGGTACTTTCACCACCAAGACCAAGGACATTATCTTTTTTGCTTATACCGCCTTGCCGGGCGTGCTGGCACTGCTGTCTATCTTCCCCATGTTTAAGTACGACATTGTGGGCGAGAAGAAGGCGCAGATCTCTGCCGCCCTGTCCCAGCGCCGCGCCGGTAAAGAATAAGTGTATAATAACAGATACAATATGTATATATAGAGAAAAGCGACTTCCCCCGGGAGGTCGCTTTTTTGTGTGGTGTGCAGCGGGTTTAAGTATGTGTGCATATCCTTTTCCATTGAAAGTGGAGCCGATTCCACGGAGCATTCCTTGTAATTCGCGTGCCACACCATTTATACTGATATTGTTAAAAAAGAAAAATCTTGGCTATTCGGTGAAAAGGGGAGCAGTCGTTGTGAAAAAACGGACGGTTTTTATACTCATTATACTTATTGCGTTGGTACTTGTTGTAGGTTCATTTTTGGCACCGCAAAAGGTCAAACCGAAGCTGATGGCCACATACGATCTGGAGCCGCCTTTTTGTGATACCTACAAAGACGGTGGCTATTGCTACTTTTTCGTTCAAAATGATGCGCATTATTGCTTTAACGGAAATGGGCAGCAGGAGTTGGAACGCCTGGCGCCTCAATTTGAAATTTCGCAGTTGGATGTCAACCGATACGATTATGTTGTTGCAGTGAATTGCCGGATCCGGTCCATTTGTTATAGTTATGGCTCGGCGTATAAAACCATGTCCGTAGGTATAGATACCTATGTTGCAGACGCCGATTTGACAAAAACGCAGGACGACAGCGTAAGAGTCTATCGAATGAAAAAGGTGAATATCGACTACGATTATAAAAAGTATGGCTCCATCGGCACGGACTTTCGTGTCGCAGAAGAATAATACCGAAAGCGCAGCATATAAAAAAAAAGAATATGTATTTTTTACGCGGTGGGTGATCCTGCCGCGCTTTTGTTTGATTTTTTTCAGCTGGGGCGACAAATGCACTGCGGGCGGCAATTTGCCGCCCACTTTGAATTGCAACGAGATTTTCCGCATTTTATTTTTTTCTATTTTTGGCCTGGTTACGCGAAATCTTGGCGGCTCAGAAAAAATTTTTTATATTTTCCCACATTACCTATTGACATAGTAGGCATTATGGTGTATAGTTAAGTCAATCCAACGGGGAGACCCGAAGAAATCAGGAGACCGCTATGAACCGGTTATTTCCCACATTGTTAAGACAAAATTTCCGATTTGGACGAATGAGCCGATGTATGTGACCCAATCGTAACCTACATTTTATCATTTGAACTTGAAAGGAATTTGAATTATGAGCAAGAAATACGCATTTGAGACTTTGCAGCTGCATGTTGGCCAGGAGCAGGCGGACCCTGCTACCGATTCCAGAGCCGTGCCGATTTATCAAACCACTTCTTATGTATTCCATAACAGCGACCATGCCCAGGCCCGTTTTGGCCTGGCAGACGCCGGCAACATTTACGGCCGTCTGACCAACTCCACCCAGGATGTGTTTGAAAAGCGCATTGCCGCTTTAGAGGGCGGCGTAGCCGCTTTGGCTACCGCCAGCGGCGCGGCTGCTTTGGCTTACACCTTCCAGGCACTGGCCAAGGCCGGTGACCATATTGTCAGCGCCAAGACCATTTACGGCGGCACTTACAACTACCTGGAGCACACCTTCCCGGAGCACGGGGTCAAGACGACTTTTGTTGACCCGGACGATCTGCAAAATTTTGAGGATGCCATTCAGGACAACACCAAGCTGATCTTCTTTGAGACTCTGGGCAACCCCAATTCTAACTTGGTGGACATTGAGGCGCTGGCCAAGATCGCCCACAAGCACGGCATTCCGCTGGTGGCGGACAGCACCTTTGCAACGCCCTATCTGCTGCGCCCCATTGAGTACGGCGTAGACATTGTGGTCCACAGCGCCACCAAGTTCATCGGCGGTCACGGCACCACCCTGGGCGGCGTGATTGTAGACAGCGGCAAGTTCGATTGGGAAAAGAGCGGCAAGTTCCCGCAGCTCACCGAACCCAACGCCAGCTACCACGGCATCAGCTTTGTGCAGGCTGCCGGCCCAGCTGCGTTTGCCACTTATATCCGCGCGATTCTGCTGCGCGATACCGGCGCTGCGATTTCTCCCTTTAACGCATTCCTGTTGCTCCAGGGCGTAGAGACTCTGTCCCTGCGTGTGGAGCGCCATGTGGAGAACACCAAGAAGGTGCTGGAGTACCTGCAAAATCACCCGCTGGTCGAGCATGTGAACCATCCGTCCTTGGATCCCAAATATCAGGATCTGTACAATAAATATTTCCCCAACGGCGCCGGTTCCATCTTCACCTTTGACATCAAGGGCGGCGAAAAAGAGGCAAAGGCCTTTATCGACGCGCTGGAGATCTTCTCTCTGCTGGCTAATGTGGCAGATGTAAAGTCCCTGGTGATCCACCCCAAGACCACCACCCACTCCCAGCTGTCTGAGCAGGAGTTCAACGAGCAGAAGATTTTTGACAACACCATCCGTCTTTCTATCGGTACAGAGAACATCAACGACATTATCGCCGATCTGGAGCAGGGATTTGACGCTGTAAAAGCGCTGAACGCCTGATTTGACCGACAATTTCATTTGAATTTGACAAGGAGTTATTATCATGGCAATTTATAAATCTATCCTGGACCTGGTTGGCGGCACCCCGCTGGTGGAGCTGACCCAGTTTGAAAAAGAGAACGACCTGAAAGCAACTGTTTTGGCGAAGCTGGAGTATTTTAACCCAGCCGGTTCCGTGAAGGACCGTATTGCTAAGGCCATTGTAGAGGACGCAGAAAAGTCCGGCAAGTTGCAGCCCGGCGGCACCATTATTGAGCCCACCTCCGGCAACACCGGCATCGGTCTGGCAGCCGTTGCTGCGGCCAAAAAATATCGCCTGATCATCACCATGCCGGAGACCATGAGCGTGGAGCGCCGCAACCTGATGAAAGCCTATGGCGCAGAGCTGGTGCTCACCGAGGGCGCCAAGGGCATGAAGGGCGCCATCGCCAAGGCAGAGGAACTGCACGAGCAGATCCCCGGCTCCATCATCGCCGGTCAGTTTGTAAACCCGGTGAACCCGGCCACTCATAAGGCCACCACCGGCCCGGAGATCTGGAAGGACACCGAGGGCAAGGTTGACATCTTTGTGGCAGGCGTAGGCACCGGCGGTACGGTGTCCGGCGTGGGCGCGTACCTGAAGAGCCAAAACCCCAATGTAAAAGTGGTTGCCGTAGAACCTGCTTCCTCCCCGGTGCTGTCCACCGGCCAAGGCGGTGCCCATAAGATCCAGGGCATCGGCGCCGGCTTTGTTCCGGATACGCTGGATACCAAGATCTACGACGAGATCATTACCGTCACCAATGAAGATGCTTTTGCCACCGGCAAGCGCCTGGCTAAGTCCGACGCGGTGCTCACCGGTATCAGCTCCGGTGCAGCCGTTTGGGCGGCCGAGCAGCTGGCCAAGCGCCCGGAGAATGCAGGCAAGACCATCGTAGCCTTGCTGCCGGATACCGGTGACCGCTACCTGTCCACCCCGCTGTTCCAGGACTGATTTTAGCCCCCAAAGAACACCACCGCCCCGGCGTGAGCCAAAGCGGTGGTATTTTTCTTTGCGTATGCATAAGTGCGGATGGAGCAGCCACAGTTGCCCGCCCAATCACCCGCTTGACAAACCCTGCCGGATATATTAAAATAACACAAGTGCCGTGATCGGCTTGTGCTAGCTGTATGGCGTGCGGACAAAGCAGGGAAGCACGGAAATTTTAAGAAAAAAGCAAAATAAAAAATCGGGGTGTAGCGCAGTTGGTAGCGCGCCTGCTTTGGGAGCAGGATGCCGCAGGTTCGAATCCTGTCACTCCGACCAAAATTTTGACCGAAAGCAAAGTTTATTCTCCACTTTCGGTCATTTTTTATGCTTATTTAGGTATTTTACCGCCACTTTTGAAAAACGCATTTTTACGACCACATCATCAAATGTGGACTGAAAATTCCTTTATCTTTGTTTACAGCAGCGCAATATTTGATTTGATTTTATTTTATTTATGTATGATATTGCTTTTTCCTAATCATCAAATTATAATTGTTATGGCGGTGATTTACTTGACAAGGGATAAATTTAAACTTATTCACAGTGAACTGATAATGCAGGTACAGCTTATTGAAAATGATCTTAGGCTTATTTACGGCGCTATGCGAAAGGGTAATTTCGACGATAATGTCGAAATTCTTGAAAAAGCCAATCTTGGCAAAATAATAACCGAATTAAAAAAACTTGATTATAGCGACGGTAATCCCGATTTGTCTGAAAAAGATTATAAGTTATTAAATCAAATAAGGGAAATACGAAATTATTGGTGTCACCAATGTTATATTGATTATGTTTATATCAATGATGATAATGAGAGAGAAAAGAAATTTCAACAGATAGCAAACAGATTACATGATGACGAAAACCGCACTTGGGATCTGCACGAAAGAATAGAAAATTTGCGACTCAAGATGCTGAAAAGTTACAAAAGAATTTAAAAAATAGTCTATAAACTACCGCCACAGTATACGGTGGCGGTAGTTTTATATATCCGTTTTATATTGTCTTTTCCGATTTGAGCCGTTCTTTCTCAGCGGTAATTTCCGCATTCTTTTGTTTAAGCATCTCGGCAAGCCTTTCTTCGCATTCTTCTCTTGTGTCGGCGTAGATATTAAACTTTTTGCGTTTGCCGTTTGGCAATTTCGGAGGATAGCTGCCTTCCCATTTCTTTTCGCTGATTCTAAATATGCACCCCGTTCCGGGACGGCGTATCTTCGGCTGTTTCGGCTCAAATTTCGCTCTTACGGGCGTTTCCGGCGCTCTGTCATTTGTCCGTACTCGCCCAAAGCGCCCTTATTTCTGCCGAAACCCCGTTCGATTTTGTCGGCGGCGGAGCGTTGCATATTGTCGGTGATATGAGTATATATGTTCAGCGTTGTTTCTGAGAAAATGTGTCCTATGATCGTACTCAGCGTTTTTATATCCATACCGCACGCCAGGTCGTTGGTAGCGAAGGTATGTCTGAGATCGTGAAGGCGGAGGTGTTTGCACTCGGCTCTCTCCAGGGTTCTTTCAAGTACCGCTCGTACGGAGGACGGATGACGGGGTGAATCCTCTTTTACAGGTGATGGGAACATCCACCGCGAATTTATCCGCTTTTTGTATTCCGCAAGGATTCTTACGATGTCCGGCGGAAGAATGATAGTACGGATTGAGGATTTTGTTTTTGGTGTACATATATAGGAGGCTCCTTTTACTACCGTTACCTGACGGCAGATATGCAATTCTCCTGTCTGCATATTGAGGTCATTCCATTGAAGTGCCGCAATCTCACCTCGGCGCATCTCCGTACATAATTCAGGGATAAACAGTTCGAAGTATCCGTCTGCTTTAGCTTGTATAATAAATCTCTGCATTTCCTCTTTGGTCAGCACCTGTATTTCTTTGGCTTTCTTAGGAGGCAGTTTACAGCCGATTGCAGGATTGACTCTTATAAGCCCCTCCTTAACGGCTTTTTCCAAACCTTTACGGCATACGGAATGGCATCCGCGCACATGCGGTCGGATAACCCTTTTCCATACACATCGGTGTGTATTATTCTGCCGCTGATCTTCAGCCTAGCATAGAACTGTTGCAGATTATTCTGCGTCAGCTTATTCAGCGGGTTCTTTCCAATCTCCGGTATCACATGCTTGTATATTAAATTTTCATAATGCGCCTGTGTTGTCGGCCGTATCCGCTGTTTTTCGTATTGCTGATACCAAAAGCCCATCCAGTCTCCGAACGGCATGTCGGCTTTTACATTGCCGGCAGCCGTAACGCGGTATTGTTCTTTAAGCAGTTCTAACTTTTCAAGGCATTTTTCTTTTTCCTTTGCCGTTGCGCTTATGGTTATGGAAAGTCCTTTATCGCTGTAACCGACAACTATGCGCGCCTCCCACCGTCCGTCCTTGCGCAGACGAAGCGTGCCTTCGCCTGATTTTCGTTTCTTACTCATGTTTTCAACTCCTCTCCGAAGATATCATTCATAAATCCGCCGACGATATCCGACGCGCGCTTTTGCATATCCGTTGTGACATGAGTGTAGGTGTCCAGCGTAAAACCGGCGTTGGTGTGTCCGAGAATTCCCGACAGCGTTTTGGCGTCCATGCCGCTTGTGAGTGCGTGGGTTGCGAATGTATGGCGCAGATCGTGAAACCGTATATCGGGCAGTTCCGCCTTTTTCAGCAGCTGTTTCATCTTGCGGTATGCCGCAGGCGGCGCTATCGGAAGTTCGGGGCAAATCGGATCGGTAAATATCCATTCGGAGACTGCGGTTTTCTTACGCTCTCTTAACACATTCGCTGTGCTGAGCGGCAGATAGAATTTCCGTTTGCCTTTTCCTGTTTTCGTTTCGCCTACGATAATTTTGCCGTTTCTCAACTCTACACTGCGGCTGATATTCAGTTTGCCTTCGGCCTCATCGAAGTCCGACCACTTCAGTCCGCATATCTCACCGCGCCGCAGCCCCGTTGTCAGTTCGGTGTAGAAGAAGTCGCACCAATGTTCATCGGCTTCTGCTGCTTTCATAAAATCCGTGAGCTGTTCGTCGGTCAGTACTTTCATTTCTTTTTTGACCTGTTTCGGCAAGGTCGTGCCGTCTGTCTGGTTTTTGGATATGAGATGTTCCCTTACTGCCGCGCCCAGTGCCTCATGCAGCATACAGTGTATGCGCCCGACCATCCCATCGGAGAGTCCCTCGCCGAACAATTCTCGGTTTTTGATTCTGCCGTTTTTACGAAGATAGTTATAGAATTTTTGTATCTGCGCGGTTGTGAGAAACGCAACTCTCTTTTCGCCGAGCGCAGGCTTGATATACTTTTCCGTGTAGGATATATAACTTTCCATGGTGCTTTCACGCACAGTGCCCTGCATATATTCCGTGAGCCATTTGTCGAGCCACTCTCCGAGCGTCATATTGCTGTCATCTGTGAGCTCCGCGTCACGGTATTCCTCAATTTTATAGTGGAGCTTATCGAGCAGTTCCTTTTGCGTTTTGGCATAGACATAGTGGAAGATAGCGTCGCCGTTTTTCTTATGTCCGACGACGATTCTGCCTTCCCATTGTCCCTTCTTTTTCAGACGCATCATTCCTTCGTCCGACGGTCTTCGTTTTGCCATATCGGCCACCTCCTTGCAGCACAACACAATACCACACTCTTTCCCGAATATCCAGCAAAATTTGCGGAAAAATCAGCAACCCCTAAATCGGCGAGGTTAAAATTCGAGCAACCCCTAAATTGCGGTTTTTGTTGCCATCCGTAAAAGCCCCGCAAACCCTTGTGCGGTCGGTGTTGCCGTCCGCTGTTTCCTGCGAGGGGGAAGCAAGGCAACCCCTCGCTTTCTCCTGCTTGTTTTCGGACGAGCCGTAAAACTGCCGTTAAACCGCAGATTTCCCGTGTTTGCGGTCAAATTCGGCGAGTTTTTTCAGTGTTGCCTGCCGCCGCATTTCGCTTTCCAAACGAATCATTTATTGTTCGTTATGATATGCTGTCGCATTCTCAATTGGACAGACGGTATAGAGCAAATTGCCGTTGCGCTTTTCGCCTTTTTGCGTGTATACAGAGGTCGGCTCGGTTGTGATCAACCGTTTTTTGGTCAAACCGTCCACATGTTTTCTAACGGTGTTTTTGCTCATGCCGACAGCGTTGCCAATCGTTTTGTAGCTCGGACGGCACTGAAATGTTTTCCTGTCCTCGCAGTACATCAGATACGCATACACTGCGATCTCACCGGTGCTGAGACCCAAACAAAATATTTCATTCGGCACGGGGAAATAATCCTTTAGTGCGTCCCGTTTCGGATAGCGATTGTATTTCATTTACCGCCTCCCGAATGTTCGTCCACCCACTTGCGGAACTTTTCTTTTTCAACGAGCTTGCGGCTGCCTACCTTGAATGTCGGGAAATCTTTTTCCTGCATCAGCTCGTAGTTGCTTGAGATGGAGAGGCCGAGGAGCTTGGCTACCGTTTCAGCATTAAGGAACAGTGGCAGATCCTCATAAGCGGTGTAAACAGATTCTTTCATTGGTTTTTCCTCCTGTTAAATTCACACGGTTTTTCGCCGTGTTATGTAGAGGACTGCTGTTTTGCAAAACAAAAAGACCCGCACTCAATCCCGATGCTGATCTGCATCGGTGATTATGTAAGTGCGAGTCTGAAACTCAAAACAGAAATATGTGTATTCCATTGTCGGTTGCTTTCTTTACTTGCAGTATAACATACCGGGAAAATTCTGTCAAGTTTTTGCGCCAACAGTGTATATTCCGGCGCTTTTGCGGGAATACTGTTTTCTTTGTTTTCTGCGGTGCAGATTTTAACCGTGCTGTGTCGAACTGAAAATCGCAAGGCCAAACCGCGAAATCGGCTCAGCCTTGTTTCTGCAAATTCAATCCTCTGACGGCTCGTACAACACTTCGGTCATGATTCTCGCCGCGAGCTTAAAGCCGCTGATAAACGCTTCGCGCTCATTCATACCGTGCAGTTCCGCCTCGCAGTCTTTGAGCTTTTCAAAGATTTCTTTCTGCTGAACCGTGAACGTCGGTATCAAGCTGTCCTGATGCCGAATAACATAGTTCAACACTTCGCTGTAGCACTCCCGCACTTAAAACTGTGTTCGTGCGGAACGATATTGCCGTAGTACAGATCTTCAAGCGTTGTCATTTTCATTCCACCTCACATAAGAAGAGGACGACATGTCATCGGTCATACCCGACACCGTGTCGCCCTCATTTTTCATTTTCTCTGCCGCAATCAGCGCGTGCTTGACAAGCAGCATTTCAAGCCAAGTACGCTCGTCGTATTCCGACGGACGCCCATTTTCGAAGAAGTCTTTCATAACTTCTCCCATAATGCCGTACTTTTCTCCCACGCCTTCTCCGCGGTACAGTTCTTCTAAACTCATCTGTGCCATATCCGCACCTCCTTTGCAGTACACAACAGTACCACAGGTTGGCGCGGAAGTCCAGAGGAAAAATCAAAGAACTTCTTCTAACTCTGCAATTACAGTATTAGGCAAGTTAAGTGCATACAAGTTTTGTTTCTTTAACCATGCACGTATTTCCTCAGTTGTCATAGCGGAGTTTAACATAACTTTCGAAATTTGAGAAGCTACGGTCCTAGAAATACCCATCCCAATTAGGTTTATCATTGTTGTAGAAGAAGCCCCCAACTCTAGATATAAGTGTAATGGCGGTATGGAGCTTATTGCCTCCTCTAGCCCCTGTTCTTTAAGGATATATGATAATATATCATTGTAACACTTGCTGAACTTAACATATTTAAACCTAACATTCGATTCAATATTGTCAAATAACCCCCGTGCTTCTGTATTTACATTAGCCGAACCTCGCTTACGCTTACTATTGCTATAATCAATTCTCCCTTTTAATAAGTCAAAGTAGGAATCCCCGCGCATCCAGTCTAATGCAATCCAATAAAAATACAAATATGATTTAGCTTTGCTATTAACTAAATAGTTTTCATACATTTGAAAAAGTTTAATGTATCGTTCTTTGATAGTTCTAAATTGATGCATAGGATGTGGAGGGATGAAATTCCGAAGATTGTCAGGTGTAACATTCTTAAAAATATCATACAGTTTTTGTTGCCTAAACACCGAAATATTTGGATTTTTCGAATACAATTCACAAGGAATCGTTATTTCTTTCGTCGCAAGTTCAATAGCGCTTATTATCATTTGTTTGTGCTGCTCATCAATATTCTCTCCAAAAGCATCTAATGTTTCGCACAAGTTTCCTTCACTATTCAATATCAACAACTTCATAAATGCATTCTCTAATCCCTGTGTTTCTTTTTGCCCAGACCTATGTTCTCTATCACTAATAAAATCTAATAGTCCAGACTCAAGGGAACACACATAACTCTTGAATGATGGGGTAATGGTGGTCATCCGCTCTTTTGAATTGAGTGGATTCACTTCCCAATCGTGTAAATTGATTAGAAAAATATTGCCTTCAAAATCCTTTGTTAATCTACCAGCTCTACCAGCTAAATTCCAAAAATCAGGTGCATTAAGTGGAATGGCCTTTTTGTTTTTGTCGTATCCTTTGGTTGGCTTCATTATAAATATGTTTTGAGCGGGCAAATTAACCCCTTGAAGCAAAGTGCTAGTGCATACAATATACTTGATTTTGCCACTCGTGCACAATCGTTCGATACCTTTACGAATAAACGAAGGAAGATTCCCATAGTGGTACGCAACTCCGTACTTAATCGTCTCAGCCAAAAGATAGTCCTTATGTATATGTTCCTTCAAATAATTGGAGAAATCTTTTAATTCTACATCAAGTTTATCTTCTGTAGTTTCGCAACTTAGTGCTTGAGCAATCAAAGAGGCTATATTTTCGCAGACACTTGGATCATTTCCATAGATAATATTATTTTGACCAGCTCCTATTTCTGTTGCCAACACTGCTAAATACTTTCGTTCATCAACAAGTTCATACTCTGGAAAGATACTGCAAACGTGGTTGAACCTCCCATCATCATTCATCTTTGATATTTCAACCTTATGTGCATCGTTGTTTTCGACATTTACACTAAATAAATTTTGACTCACAGGAGCTTCGGCCATGGGTATAATATTACTTAAGATGTCACGGAAACCAAACATTGACAGAAAAACTCCTGGGTTTTTAACATATGGAGTGGCAAATACAAATTTTACATTAATACAGGTATTCTTGATTTGTTCAATAACAGACTGCAAAATGATTCCACGTGCATTGTCAGATACGTTTTGAGCTTCATCAACGACAACTAAATCCAAAGAGACATCTTCTTCGAGCAAAAGTTGAACTCTCTCTTGGGTAAGAACAAAAATATGACGCTGTTCCGAATTTTCATAATGTGGGACTTCCGTTACCGACATTTCAAGAGAATTCGTAGTTTTTAGTATATTTCGGAAATCATTTACAACTTGCTCGATCAAAGCTCTCGTGGGGACAATATATAATGCGTTTTGTGCTCCGCTGTTCAAAGCATGTACTATGTGATTTTGGAGTATAAACGATTTACCTGCCGAAGTAGGAGCGTTAACTATCGAAACAGTATGTTCTTTGACCGATTTCCAAAGTTGCAATTGAAAATCGGTCAGTACAATATTATAGTCTCCTAGAATATTTACGGTATTGTCTTCTTGGTGCACTTCTTTTTCAAACCAAAGACTCTGCGGAAGCTTGTAATCATTGGACATATTATTTTCTTTCAAAAACTTATTTTCTGCAGGGAAATTGCCTAATCTAGATAACACTAATGCAATTAGACTATTAATAAATACTGTATCGTCTGTATTCCGTTTGAAGTTTATATTACGACAATTTATCGCTATGTTGTAAGCAGTTTTTCTAATTGAAACTCTATTGGAAAGGGAGAATGTAGTGGCACACTGTAGTAATTTCAAAATAATATCGCCGTGATAATCGTCAATACAATCCTCCCTCTTTTTATCCAGTTGTATTCTTGCACTATTAGTTGACGCCCACATATAATCTTTTTTGAACTCTTCATGTTCTATTATTCGATCACAAAGTTCTTCAATCATTTTGATCATCACCTAACCTTTTTTTGATAGATACTCCGAGCAGTTTTAAAAATTCAGCCCTAAAATTCTCTATATTTTCAAAAGGCAGCAACACTAGCACAAATTCTAAATCATTTAATTTCTTATTGTCGACTTTTTTTGCAAATAACTTGTATGCACTCAAAATTCGTTCCATGTATTTTTGTTTAAAATAGCATTCTATCTCTTCATCAGAGCTCCCTTTTAAATCTGAATAAAGCGCATAATCAAAGCCAACCAAACAGAAATATAGCTCTTTCCAATTATTTGAATTCTTTTCGTATGGGTCGAAATACTCAAGAAGAGCTGTTTTTATCTCTGGCGAATCCACGTCAGGCATATCCTTTATTATGTCTATATCCCTATCGCGCGGCACCCTACCGTCTTCATCTGGTTTCCCATAGACAAATTCGCAAACCGAATCAATTGCTTTATCAAAAGCCCTAGAGATTTCTCTGTATAATTTTGCTTCTCCCCAGATCAATTCAAGTTTATCTTCACTCAACAGCCTAATATGAACGCTATCGGAGCCATGTACTGGCATCTTTTCACTTGTTTTCAAAAACATTTTACATGCAATTTGAGGCGCATTAAAAAAAGCTTCTAATATTACAAACGCAATCAATTCACCTGGTTCACCAAGGTGTGCACCATGTTTTTTTAGAGACTTAACAAATAAATTTTTTGCTTGATCGTGCAAATCGTTTATAAAGCGCTCATCACCAGTTTCCTTGAATTTTAAAACTGCTTCTTGATATTTTTTGCGAGGTATACAATATCTAATTATTTTATCATATATAAACTTTGCAAATTCGCGCTCTGTAATCTTTTTGTCGCGAAATGTGAGGTAAAAAAATCGGCCATTAATAGAAACTCCTGGCACGGGATCAATAGATGCCTTGAGTTCACAAATTCGGTGCTCAATACCGCTATATATACCTGCATTTTTCAATTCATTTAATATACTCACAATATTTCCTCCACGTGCTTTTTGAATCAAGCTAGTACAAACTATATAAGACTCCATTACAATGAGCGATTTCATGCTGGATGATTTGCGCGGTCCAGTTGGTATAGGTCTTGATGCGGGTTTGTAGTTCCAAGGTTTGATACTTGACCTTTACAGATTTATAACGTTTGCATGGACGTGGGCCACCGAGAAGAGACAGACAGCTTTCCTCAGTATCGTACACACCGTCTTTTTTAATTATTTCGGGATTGAGCATCACGGTATATGTAGGAACTCGCCCCCTCTCGTCGAGAAACGCAATTATGCGTTTCTTTACACCGATCATATTTGCCGCCATACCGACGCAGCTGTCTCTGTGTGTGATCAACGTATCAATCAGATCCTGTGCAATCTGCAAATCTTCTTTTGTCGCAACCTCCGACTTTCCAGCAAGAAATATCGGATCATGCACCAAATTCTTAATCATCACGAAAAACCTCTGTTATCTTTTTCAATATCTCTACATCCGCCGGACAGAATTCATAATTTGAAATTTCGCTTGGTGTGATCCATTTTATATCGTTATGTTCAAGCTTTTTGGGGATGCCTTCAAGGATAGCTGCATTGAATAAGGTTAGATGCACTGTCAAATCCGGGTATTCATGAACGACATCCATAAATACATCACCAATAGAAAGCGTCACGGCAAGTTCTTCTTGGCATTCGCGGATAAGTGCCTGTTCTTTCGTCTCGCCCCGTTCCACCTTACCGCCGACGAATTCCCACAAAAGGCCTCTGGCTTTATGCGCCGGGCGTTGGCAAATCATAAATTTATCTTTATCCCATATAAGAGCGGCCACTACTTCTGTCATTATCCAACCACCAATTTGTTTGTTTTCTTCAGGTATTTTGCCGGAATGGGGGCATCTAATTTCCATGTAATGTTCATGGGTCTTGAACCGTTATGCGAAACATAATTTGCAGTACCAAGATAAGTGTACGGTGCCGTATTGCCGTAAACATCATTTTTAAATTCGCGCACAAACAAGAGAACCTTGCTGCCGTTTTTGCGATGATTGATATACCGCTGACCGACTTTGCCTTCTGCATTGGTGGTACTTTGGCTTTGCCAATGGAACAGTGTTTCGTTGATGGAATAATCCTGATACATGGTTGTAGGCGAGTAGTCTTTATCTGATTTGTTCAATGTGATAAAGAACACATCAATTCCCTTGTCTGGCAACCATTTTACACCTTCGCGAACCGTGCTTGGCTTCATAAAATCCATGGAAACAAGCAGTTGATCGCGCGTATAGGTACAATGTAGATCCAGCGGACAATCAAATCCGAGGCGCACAGGCTCATCAATAAAATCAATGCGATTGTAGTTATATTTGAGCAGTGCAATTAGCTCGTAAAGCATGACAGGACTATTCAAAAGCGCCTGGAAGTTTTCGAATACTTCGTCCGCGTTCCAATCCTCAATCGCTTTTCCCCACATTGTAATATAGAACATCTGAAGCATACGCTTTTCTATATCCGAAAGTTTTGTAAGGTCGAAATGATCGATATTTTCCAAAACACGCAGCATAAACACAATCCAACGTCTTGAATCCACCAAGGCAAAACGACTGAGTGCTTTTGACATTACCTCTTCCATCGGTTCCTCAAAATTATCAATTATATCTGCACGTGCGCACAGACGAGAAAAGGAAGCAAATTTATAGATTGAGCGAGGATCCAACCGATAGTGATCAAGAAAATTTTCGAGGGTAAGTTTTAGGCCGGTATCTTCTTCAAAGGTTGCTATACGTGCAACAAGGCCGGCGCTGTTCCCATAAGATGCGCGAATGTTATCAAGAATATATCTTGCCGCCTTCTTTTCAAGCTGAATATAGCATCCCTTTGGGAGTGAAATAAACCCATCCTTGATTTCACGTGTTACGCCTCGTGTGGTGTTGGAAAGTAGAGCGGCAAACTTATCTTCAAAATTGTACTTTTTGTTTGCTTGCCCAATAAAATCAAGCACGGTCAAGCATTCTTTATCTTCAGATAAACGCAGACCACGGCCAAGTTGCTGTAAAAACACGGTCAAAGATTCTGTTGGACGCAAGAATAAAACCGTGTTGACTTCAGGGATGTCCACACCTTCGTTGTAGATATCAACGACGAAGATAAACCGCACTTCACCTTTTACAAGTCTATTTTTTGCCGCTTTTCTTTCTTCGTCCGGCGAATGTCCGGTCAGGAACATCGACGGAATTCCGCGGGCATTAAAATAATTGGACATAAATTCTGCGTGTTCAACTGTTACGCAAAATCCAAGCCCTTTTACATCATCAATATCGGTAACATATTTGAGCAATGAAGAAACCACCAAGTCGGCACGACGATTTGCCGTTATACCGCTGAGTGTATAAACCCGCGAAAGCTCGCCTTTATCATAGCCTCCGGCTGCCCATTTTAAGTGATCCAGATCAACCGTATCCGTTACACCAAAGTATTGAAACGGACACAGGAGCTTACGGTCAATCGCTTCGGGCAGACGAATTTCGGCAGCAATACGATTATTAAAATACGGCAAAATGCTCTTTCCGTCCATACGCTCGGGCGTTGCCGTCAAACCGAGAAGAATCTGCGGATGATAATAGGATAAGAGCTTTTGATATGTAGGTGCGGCAGCATGGTGAAACTCGTCTACGATAATATAATCATAAAAATCCGATGTTGTTTTCTCGGTAAAGCTCTGTGAGTTGAAAGTTTGAATAGATATAAAAAGATTATCTATGCTTTCCGGTTTATAGCTGCCTACAAACATATCGCCAAAGTTCGCGTCTTTCAGTACCGCGCGAAAGGTGTACATGCTTTGTTTTAGGATTTCTTCACGATGAGCCACAAACAGAAGCCGGCAAGGCTTTTCCGGGTTATGCTTGCGAAAACGCTTGTAGTCAAGCGCAGAAATCACCGTCTTTCCGGTACCGGTGGCGGCAACAACAAGGTTTCGATGATAACCACGAACCTTGCGCTCAGCTTCCAGCTTATCAAGAATTTCTTGCTGATAGGAATAGGGCGCAATATCCATTGTATAAACTTCGGCATTATTACTGTCAAAGTATTTTTCGGCCTTTAACGCACGGGACAAACGCTCCTTTTGCTCCTCGTTGTAATATTCAAATTCATTGGAATTCCAATAGCTTTCAAAGGTAGCCTCGATTTTGTCAATGGTTTCCGGTAGGTCCTTCTTTGTAACCTTTACGTTCCATTCAAGACCGCTGGAGATGGCAGCATTAGAAAGATTCGATGAACCCACATACGCCGTAGTAAAACCGGTATCTCGATAGAAGACATACGTTTTCGCATGAAGTCTGGTGCGTTTGGTGTCATAGCTCACCTTGATTTTTGTGTTAGGAAGCTTGCGAAGCTCCTCAATCGCCTTTACATCAGTCGCTCCCATATAAGAGGTGGTAATAATGCGGAGTTCTCCACCGTTTTTCGTAAAGGTTGTAAGCTCATCTATAATTAAGCGCAGGCCGCTCCATTTAATGAAGGATACCAGCATATCTATGCGGTTACAGGAGATAATTTCCTTCTTGAGTTCGGTAAACATCTGCGGCTCATGGATTGCTCCTGTAAATAACGAGCTTTGTGCAATAGACGTTTCGGGGCGAATAATCGCTGCTTTTTCATTGAGAGCAAGAATGCTGTTCTTTTTGTCAAAGAGTGCGAGTAGCTGCTCGGCCTGTTCTGCGACTGTCATTTTGCCAAGTTCGTTTTCTTTAGTCTCGTGAATAATCGTAGAAATAATACGGTTTGCAAGCGCTACTTGTGCGTGCACGTCACCGCCATTATCCGCAACATTATCAAGCCCTTTTTCTACAACTTCGGCAATGTATTTTGCCAGTATTTTGGACGCCTCGGCACGATCAATGGGCGCGGTAGTAGAGCGCTTGTCCGTAGAGGCAAGCTCCGTTTCTAATCCCTTATTGATAATTTGCTCATACAGCCCGTCGTGCAACATACGCTAAAATACCTGCCCCTGCAATCGTGTGCGACTTTTATAGACATGCGTGTATAAATTCTCCAGTAAGTTAGAACAGAATCACAAATCCGCTGTGGCACTATATCTTCCGCAAAAACGGAGGCGACGCAGAGGACGATCACGCACTTTGTCTGGTAAAGTTACAATAATAACAATTTTATCATCAAGGACATTATATCGCGCTTTGTTCTTCATGGCAACTATTTTAATTGTATAATGTAAAATTTGTGTATTTAGGGCTTATTTCTGACAGCCGCTTTTGTGGGCAGCGGTGGCGCCTACGCACCGCTCTACCGTAGCGAATATTTGAATTTATCTTGCCATTGCCTTAGCCACAGCAGCCGTGATTGCATTGGTAGCGGGGATCATCAAATCCCGCAAAGGCAAGCGGGAAGAAACGCAGGAAAAACAGAGACAAGAGAAAGAACAGAAATCGAGGATTACGATGAATAGCAAAGCAGAAAGCCACCGGTGATCGGTGGCTTTTTAATGTTATGCAGGGGAGCAAATTGCTGCCTTCGTGGAATAAAACAGGGGAAATTGTGGGGAAAGGGGGCGCTTTTTGCCGGGGACGGCGAGTGACAGGATCTGCTAATTTTATAGGTTATACTGGTCCAAAAAGACCGTTGAGGACAAGCTTATGAAACTACTGGAAAAGCCAAAATTCACCACCGCCCAAAGCCGCGCCGGGACCAAGCGCGCGCTGCTGGGGTGCGCCGGGCACTTGCTGGGTGGATTTGTACTATCCGTCGGGGCGGTAGCCGGCGGGTGCAGCCCCTTTGCGGTGGCACTGGTGGCGGTGTCCGGGCGGCGGGATTTTCTCTTTTCCGCTTTGGGTGCCGGGTTGGGATATATGATCTTTGGTACCGGCACGGCTCGTGTGCGGTACTTTGCGGCAGTGCTCATCGCCTTGGTAGGCGCGCTGGCAATGGCTGCCTTTCTCCCCCGGCGAGACGCCCGGCTGCCCATGGCGCTGTCTTGTCTGGCAGTGGGGCTGACCGGGGCGGTGCTGCAACTGCGATTGGGCGGCGGCGCGGCAGATTATGCGCTGGTGCTGGGCGAGAGCATTTTGGCCGGTGGCGGCGGATATTTCTTCTTCCGCGCAGAGCACTGCAATTATCGCCGTCTGCGGTGCAAGGCTGCGCCTACCGGCGACTTGGTATGCGTACTCATTAGTGGTTCGCTGCTGTTAATGAGCCTGTCTCGATTGACAATTTATGGCATTGCACCGGCGCGGATTGCGGCTGTGCTGCTGATCTTGATTACCTTACGCTTTGGCTCGTCTCGACTGGGGGTCACCCTGGCGCTGTGCTTGGGATTCGCCTTGGGTCTGGCCGGGCAAGACACCATGTTTTTGCTAGGGGCCTACGGCTTTTCCGCCCTGCTGGCGGCACTGTTTGATCGTTTTGCCTCCCTGGGCTGCGCCGGGGCGTTTGTGCTGTCTATGGGCTTTTTCTCTGTGGCGGCCAACCTGGGACATTTGAGTGTGTGCACCTTTGTGGAGAGTGCGGTGGCCGGCGTACTACTGCTTTTGCTGCCTGCCGCCTGGGGCGATCGGTGCACTGCCTTTTTTGAAAACGGTGCGGATATTGCCCCGGAGGGCTCTCTGCGCCAAAGCCTGGTACTGCGGCTGCGATTTGCCGCCTCCGCCATGGCCAGTGTTAGCGACAATGTGCGGGAGGTGCGGGAGAAGATCGACCGCATTAACGGCAAAAGGGGGTTGCCTCCCGATCCGGAAAAAAGCGATATGCGCATGGTGGCGGCGGACCAGTTTTACTCCATCTCCGACATGCTGTCCGATTTGGCCTTTGAGTTTGATCAGGCGGAGTGCTTTGACGCCAAAACAGCCGGAAAGCTGCGGCGGCTGCTGGGCGAGAGCGAAATTTATCCCAAAAATATTTCTGTGATTTTAGACAAATTTGACCGTATGCGCGTGGAGATCGCCTGTGACGATCCGGCACCGGGATTGTCCAGTCCGGTGCTCCAGGCCAGGATCAGCAAGACCTGCGGGCGCTCGTTGGAGGCAGGCCAGGTGACCCGCTACGGCAGCGAAAGTCTGTTGACCTTTAACGAAAAGCCCCTGTATTGTCTGGCTGTGGGTTACGCCCAGTACGCAGCGGAGGGACGGCTGTGCGGAGACACGGTAAAGGTGGCCCGGGACGGCCGTGGTCACCAAATTCTGATTATCAGCGACGGTATGGGTCGCGGCTCTCGGGCAGCGCTGGACGGCGCTATGGGCGCCGGGCTGTTGAGCCGTCTGCTCAGTGCAGGCTTTGGTTTTGATGCGGCGCTGAAAGTCGTCAACTCTGCGCTGCTGGTCAAGAGCAATGAGGAGAGTCTGGCTACCCTGGACTGTGCTTGCGTAGACCTGTTTACCGGTCGGTGCGCCTTTTACAAAGCCGGCGCACCCCGATCCTATGTGCTGCGCCACGGGCGGCTGACCCGGTGCGAGCTGGCCAGTATGCCGGCGGGCATTTTGCGGGGCATTACCTTTGCCAAGCGCACGGCGGTGCTGGGCGCCGGGGACACGGTGGTGCTGCTCAGCGACGGCATTACAGACGCGGACGCGGTAGGGCTGGAGGCGCTGCTTTGCCGCTTTCAATCCCAGGATCAGCAGGAGCTGGCAGATACGGTGCTGGCCTATGCCAAGGCCCACACCCCGGCGGATCGACGAGACGATATGAGCGTGATCGTGGCCCGGTTGTTGCCAAATTAAGGAGGAGCGAATACCATGTTTCTATACGGATTTGTCGGCAGCACCCCCTGTGGCGGGCTGCTGCTGGAGAAGTTGCAGGCCTGCACCCAGCCGGGGCTGGACGGTTACGGCGCCGCCTTAATGCAAGGGGGCCAGCTGTTGTGTGTTAAAAGCAAAGAAAGCGTGGCGGCATTGGCACAGCAGCTGCCGGAGAGTGCAGCGCCCTGCGGATTGGTACACGCCCGGTTTGCCACCTGCGGCGGGCGCACCGCAGAGAATGTGCACCCCTTTGTAACCGATGATTATTGCCTGGCGATGAACGGCACGGTGGAGAACGCCGTTGCCTTGCGTAGCGCGCTGAACCTGCTGCCCTACCCGGACAGCGACGGCGCGGTGCTGGCGGCGCTTTTGCAGGCGTATGCAGACAGCGGCACCGTTGCCGCTTTGCGTCTGTGCTGCCGTGAGGCTCGGGGCAACTATGCTTTGGCCGTGCTGCGTCGGGGTGAGGAATGCCTGTTTGCCTGTGCCCACGGGGCGCCGCTGTATGCGGCGGTAGGCGGCGGCAGCGCTTGCGTTTCTTCGGATTTGGCGGCACTGGAACCGGATCAAATGAAAATCTATGCCCTGTCTGCCGGGGAGTGCGTGCAGCTACGCCCGGGCAAGCTGCAGTTTTGGAACGCCAAGGGCAAGAAAATCAAAAAATCCCCCTGCGCGGTGACTTTGCGACGGCCGCCGGCAGCGGGCTTTGCAGACCCGGGAGAGGCGTTACAGGCGCTGCCCGGAGATTTGGAACTGCTGCTTCATCGCTTTGTGCGTGGGGACCAACCTCGGTTGGGCAAAAGCCGACTGCGGCCTCGGGGCATCAGTCGGGTGCTGCTGGTAGGCTGTGGCACTTCCTATCAGCTGGCGCAAGCGGCGGCTTGTAATTTTGAGTCGGTGTGCGATGTGCCTGCTTTTGCCTATTCTGCCGGTGAGTTCTGCGCCGGGGGCGTGGTGTGCGACCGAGGCGCGCTGGTGGTGGGCATTTCTGCCAGCGGCCAAACGGCAGAGGTGGCGGAGGCGCTGCAAAAGGCGGCGGCCTTCGGTGCCCGCACGGCGGCGCTGACCGGCGACCCGGACAGCCCCTTGGCTCGTGCCGGGGGCACGCTTCTGTCCCTGCCTTGCAGCCTGCCCGGCGGGTTGCCGCCGGTGACCCACTTTGTGCTGGGCTATGTGCTGCTGGCGCTGGTGGCGGTGGACTGGGGGCTGCGCCAAAAGACCATTACCCCCTTATTCGGCCGCATGGCGGTAAAGCTGTGCGCCACCCTGCCGGACAAGCTGCGGTTGATCTTAAAAAGCGGCAGCGAACTGGACGCTTTGGCGGCGTACCTAACCGGCTATGATCGGTTGCTGTTTGTGGGTCAAAACATTGACCTGGCGGCAGCGGGAGCCATGGCCGGCGTGTGGAGCCGTACTCTGGGCGTGCCGGTGGAGACGGTGCCTGCGGCGGAATTGCGCCACACCTTGCTGCCTACGGTGGACAGTCACACGGCGCTGGTGGCGCTGATCAGCAGTCGGGAACTGACGGAAAAAACCTGCGCTGCCCTGCAACTGGCGGCCATTCGGGGCGCGGGTACGGTGGCTTGCACGGTAGAGAGCCTGGCAGGGCAGTTGTCCGGCGCACGGCAGGTATTTTTGTTTCCGGACAGTCTGCCTTTACTGGCGCCTGTGTGCCAGTGCGCTACTCTGTCTATGTTGCTTTTGCGGCTGTGTACCGCCCGGGAGCAGGCCGGGCGACCGGTGGAGCAGCCGCCGGTGCTGCCCCGGTATTTTGCCGGATAGGGCATGTTTAGACCCAAGGGGCGCTTTTTCGCTATTTTCCTTGCAAAGCGGCGGGCTTTTCGCTATAATAGACCCGTATGAACGCGCGTTGCGCTTTGGAGGAATAGTATGGAAAAAATTCTTGTTTTGGATTTCGGCGGTCAGTACAATCAGCTGATCGCCCGCCGTGTGCGTGATCACGGCGTGTTTGCCGAAATTCTGCCTTATACCACCTCGCTGGATACCATTCGGCAGGGAAATTATAAGGGCATTATCTTTACCGGCGGTCCCAATTCCGTGTATGACCCGGCCTCGCCCCATTACACCCCTGAGGTGCTGGAGCTGGGCGTGCCGGTGCTGGGCATTTGCTACGGCTGCCAGCTGATGGCATGGATGCTTGGCGGCAAGGTAGAGACGGCGCCGGTGTCCGAGTACGGCAAGATCAAGTTGACCGTGCTGGGCGGCAGTGTGCTGCGGGATGTGCCCCAGGACTCCACCGTTTGGATGAGCCATACGGACTATATCGCCCAGCCCCCGGCGGGCTTTACCGTCACCGGTAAGACGGCGGACTGCCCCTGTGCGGCGATGGAGAACCCGGAGCGTGGCCTGTATGCAGTGCAGTTCCACCCGGAGGTGACCCATACCACTTATGGCAAGGAAATGCTTCATCATTTCCTGTTTGATGTTTGCGGTTGCTCCGGCGACTGGCAGATGGATAATTTTATCGAAAAGACCGTAGCTGCTCTGCGTGCGCAGATTGGTGACAAAAAGGTGATTCTGGGCCTGTCCGGCGGTGTAGACTCCTCCGTGGCAGCGGGCCTGCTGTCTCGCGCGGTGGGCAAGCAGCTTACCTGCGTGTTTGTGGACCAGGGCTTAATGCGCAAGGACGAGGGCGATTTTGTAGAAAAGACCTTTACTTCCTTGTTTGATATGAATTTTGTGCGGGTCAACTGCCAGGAGCGCTTTTTGCAGGCGCTGAAGGGCGTCACTGACCCGGAGCAAAAGCGCAAGATCATCGGCACCGAATTCTTTAATGTGTTTTGGGACGAGATCCGCCACCAGGATGAGCTGGGCTACTTTGCCCAGGGCACCATTTATCCGGACTGCATTGAGTCCGGCAAGGGGGATGCGGATACCATCAAAACCCATCATAATAAGGTAAAGATGCCGGAGGATGTGCAGTTCCTGGGCTTGGTAGAGCCGCTGTGCGACCTGTTTAAGGACGAGGTGCGCAAGGTGGGTACCATGCTGGGCATTCCCAAGGAGCTGGTATGGCGCCAGCCGTTCCCCGGCCCCGGTTTGGGCGTGCGAATCTTGGGCGAGATCACCGCAGATAAAATCAAGGTGCTGCAAGAGGCAGATTGGGTCCTGCGGGACGAGATGGCCAAGAATGGGTACGAGAAAGAGATGGCCCAGTTCTTCTGCGTGCTGCCCTGCGTCAAGACGGTGGGCGTGATGGGCGATCATCGCACCTACGATCACCTGGTGGCCATTCGTGCCGTTACCACGGATGACTTTATGACTGCCGATTGGGCGCGCATCCCCTATGATATTCTGGCTACTGTCAGCAACCGCATCACCAACGAGGTGGAGCACGTCAACCGCGTGGTCTACGACATCACTTCCAAACCGCCCGGTACGGTGGAGTGGGAATAATATCAGGAGTTGCGTAAACCTGCATAAGCACTGGGTTTTATGCTCTCAAATTCCTGATTTGATAGCAAAATGATAGCAAATTGTAAAACGCCATTATTCTAAGTGTTCTATCGGTTTGCAGGTACAATTATCTTAATACTATAAAAGGCATTACTGAC
>OLNX01000559.1_pt1 | contig 36750 bp, 36 predicted proteins | sample 1672611 | NCBI WGS metagenome assembly OLNX01 (sample SAMEA3136705, study PRJEB25190) | human gut metagenome | reverse complement strand
TTTTCATTTATTTATTGTATAGCCCTTTTCCACGTCCATGCCTAACCTTTATAAAATTCCTTTCAGAACATTTTCCAACGCTTCTCATGGAAGTAATTTCAGGACTGGCCAATCAAAAAAATAACCGCTAGAAGCCTTGATTTCTAGCGGTTTTACGTGCGTTAGAGGTTGCTGCGTGCCAGTGGCACGCGTTTAGCAACGACCGGAGCGAAGCGTAGATCGAACCCGTTCGAGTCCGACCCGGACTCGAATAAAAAAATAAGACAGTGCAAATGCACTGTCTTATTTTTTATTAGCGTGCGTTAGAGGATTCGAACCCCCGGCCTTTTGGTCCGTAGCCAAACGCTCTATCCAGCTGAGCTAAACGCACATCCTTGTGAAGTTCTTATCTCGTGTCCCTCACAACAATGAGTATTCTACTCTATACTGGAGCATTTGTCAACACTTTTTTTGAATTTTTTATTTTTTTCTTTTGATTCGCAAAATTATAACAATTTACAACTATTCTGTAATGATATCAGTACACAGGTACACCAAAATACCATCGCAGTCCTGTTTTCATTAATTCCGCCGCAAAGCCTCGATCGGGCTCAGTTTTGCTGCTTTCTTCGCAGGATAAATTCCAAAGAATACTCCTACTGCACAGGAAAACAAAGTTGCCGCCATAATTGTACTCAGGCTGATTCCCGGAGTGATGGACATTCCCATACTGCTGCTTATGATTGAACAGATCACATATCCGCCAATCACACCCAGAACAATTCCTATCACCCCTCCAATCACCGTCAGAATTGCCGCCTCTGCCAGAAACTGCATCATAATAGAAGAGGTTTTCGCTCCCAGCGACTTACGGATACCAATCTCTCTGGTACGTTCTGTTACGGAAACCAGCATAATATTCATAACGCCGATACCGCCAACCAGAAGGGAAATTCCCGCCACAAAGGAGATAAAAGCAGTCACCATATCCAGCATCTGATTCATAGAGCTCATAATATCCTGAAAGCTCTGTACCTGAAAGTAATCTTTTCCTGCACACTGATGTCTTTTTTCCATCAGTTTTACCACTTTGTCAGCAACATCCTGACTGTTTAAGCTCTTATCTGCCTGCATTGTTACTGAGAAAAAGTAATCGGATACACCGGTGAATTCATTCATTGTAGTATAGGGAACATTAATAGTCACCGGCATTCCCTCATAAGTATAACTGACAAAGGTTCCATTTTCTTTCTGGGTTGTCACCCCGCAGATACGAAGACTTTTGGTCAGTCCATAACAATTGACATCTACAGTCATTCCAACCACATCATCTGTGCCAAAGAGTCTTTTTGCATCTGCATCGGAAAGCACACAGACATTTTTTGCTTCCTGAACTTCATTTTCCCCGAAATATACTCCATGCTTCATGGTGGCATTATTTAACAGCTTTGCATCCGGTCCCTCACCCGTCAGCATAAGAGAAAAATTTCCCTTACCTGTGGTAGTTTCTCCACTGAATGAATCCGAAACATTTACTCCTTCTATACCGTCTACCGCCCGGATTGCTTCCACATCATCCGCAGTGATCCACTCCTCATCTGTCTGTGCCTCATCGCTGACACTGATGGCAATCTGCCCGCCGCCGATATCATCAATTTCACTGTTCATCTGGTTCTTGGTTCCTTCACCCACAGATACAATGGCAATTACAGAAGCAATGCCAATGATAATGCCAAGCATAGTCAGAAAAGAACGTCCCTTATTTGCCATAATATTATGGACTGCCATCTTGATATATTCATACAGATTACTCATCAGCATCCTCTCCTGTCTGTTCAGGAACTGCCTGTACTTCCATTCCCTCTGTGTAATCACCCAGATCTGCGATTACTTCTTCTCCTTCTTTGATTCCGTCCGTAATTTCCACATAATCCTCTGAGCTGATTCCTGTGGTAATATTTCTCTTTGTCACCAGTCCATCTTCTATCACATAGCAGAAGGAGCCTTCTTTTCCGATATTGACCACTTCCACAGGAAGAGTCACCACATTTTTCGCAGAAGCCGCATAAATCTTAACCTTTGCATCTACTCCCAGGAAAATATCTTCATCCGGATCATCAATGCTTACTGTTGCTGAAATGACCGGCGTTCCTTTTTCATTCTGCACCGCAATATGACTCATTTTTGTTACAGTACCCTGATAAGTATTATCCCCCAAGGTAATCTCAACAGACTGCCCCTCTTTCACTGTATTATAATCATATTTAGAGAGAGTCACATCCACACTTGCCTTGTCTGTATTCTCAATAGTAAACAGTTCCATACCCTGAGTAACTGCTGCTCCCTGCTTAATATCTGCCTTGGATATGATTCCGTTAAATTCTGCGGTGATTCCTTTCTTTCCTTCCTTCACCAGCTCCTCGGCTGATTTTGCGTCCAGTTCGGAAAGATTATCTGTTACTTTCAGTTTCTCTTTTTCTTCTTTTGTCAGGCTTGTGGAATCTGCCTCTGCGATAGTTTTCTCAGAAGCCAGATCTGACTGAAGCTCTGCAAGTTCATCGCTTGCTGTCTCAAGTGCACTTTCCAGAGCAGAAGTATCTGCAGTTACTGTCCCGCCATCACTTCCACTGTAATCATATCCGTAGGAGGAAGAATCTTCCCCATCACTGTCATCTGCATCTGAACCGTCTGAAATTCCCCATGAGTAATCTGCACTGCTTTCTGTGAACTCAGAAAGTACCGGCATTTTCGGTGTCTGCTGCTTAAGATCATTATAAGTCTGCTGTGCCTGCTGCATTGCGAGCTGTGCCTGTGTTCTTGCAGCCTCCGCATTATCCAGAGCCTGTGTATTCTCATCTGAAGGGTCTGCCTGCCATGTTGCAAATGCCATCTGATATGTGGTGTCTGCCTGATTATAATCGCTTTGTGCCTGATTATACTGTGCATTCAGATCTGAGAGCTGCTGCTGGTACTGCGGAAGAGTCTCCGTCTTGTATGTATAAAGTGCGGCCTGATATTTACTCTGGATTTCCTCCTGTTTCTTTGCCTCTGCCTGGGCTTTTGCCTGAGCTTCCTGCTGCTGTGCCTGAGCCTGAGCTGCTGCCTGTGCGGATGCCTGAGCTGCCGCTTCACGCTGTGCCGCTGCTGCAGCCGCTGAAATCTGTGATTTCAGAGACGAGACATAAGCTTTTTTATCCTTTATTTTCTTCTCAAGCTCCTGAACATTCTTTTTGGCATCCTTCTGCTTCTTCTCTGCTTTGTCAGATTTATTTCTTGTATCCTTTGTATCATACTTTGTTGATTTCAGATTCAGTTCTGCTTTCCGATTATCTTTCTCCAGATTCTCTGTATCAAACTCGATCAGTTTTGTTCCCTTTTTTACCACATCGCCCTGGGAAAAAGAAACAGTTTTCAGTTCTGCATTTACAGGAGAATAATAAGTCTTCTCTTCTTCACTTCCCACTGTTCCTGTGGCATCTACGATTTCCTCAACATCTCCTTTCTCTGCAGTTACTACCTGAACCTGTGGAATCTGATTTTCTGTTGAATTTCTCTGACCTGCTACTGTAACTCCGCCGGCAACAACAAGAACAGCTGCTGCTCCAATAATAATTTTCTTTTTACTTTTCTTTTTTTTCATAATATCTGTCTCCCTGTAACCGGATTTATGCATCCAGCTGGTTTTTTATATATTCTTCTTTCCCATAGTTTTTATTGATAAAATCCGATTCTATCTTTCCATCCATAATTCTGACTACACGCCTTGCCTGAGCAGCGATCCCATTATCATGTGTGATCAATATGACCGTTTTTCCCTGCTCGTGCATACTTTTAAGAATCTGAAGAATCTCCTTACTGGATGCAGAATCCAGATTTCCTGTAGGTTCATCTGCCAGGATCACCGGTGGCTGAGCTGCGATTGCTCTTGCAATAGCCACCCTCTGCTGCTGTCCTCCTGACATTTCATTTGGCCTGTGATCCATACGTTTCTCAAGCCCTACCATGGTCAGTGATTCTACTGCCAGCTTATGTCTCGTTTTTCTGTCTACCCCTCTGTAAACCAGCGGTAGTTCCACATTTTCGATTGCAGTCAGATTCGAGATCAGATTAAATCCCTGAAAAATAAATCCGATCTCCCGGTTTCTGACTTCTGAGAGTTCATTGTCTTCCATTGTGGACACATCAGTTCCATTCAGAAAATATTCGCCGGATGTAGGCACATCCAGGCAGCCCAGCATATTCATAAATGTAGACTTTCCCGAACCTGACTGTCCGATAATAGCAACAAACTCACCCTTATTAATTTCCAGATTAATATGATCCAGCGCCCGTACTTCATTCTCGCCGGGATTATATATTTTACACAAATCTTTTACTCTGATCAGCGCTTCCTCCATCTTTCCCTCCCGTCTATTAAATATCCTGCTCCAATCCAGATCTTACAGAATCGCAACCTGTCTTTCGTAAGATATCAGAAATACCTTTTACAATCATAACTTCACTTATATGTTAAAAGGGCAGCGCTTCAGTTTTCCAAAAGTTCTGCCCTTATCTGCGGAATCTGCAAGTCTCTGTTATCAGAAACGATACAGCTTCCACGATTTCTTCATATTTTTATTCTGCATCTGCCCGACTTTTTATGCTTCCAGCAGAAATGCCTTATATGCTTTCTTAGCTTCGTAAATATCTGCCTTACTTGTCACTTCCCATGGTGCATGCATACTGAGCACTGCCACACCGCTGTCAATGACTTCCATTCCATAAAGTGCTGCGATATAAGCGATTGTTCCGCCTCCGCCTACATCAACTTTACCAAGCTCAGCTGTCTGGAACGCAACTTCATGGCTGTCAAAAATATTTCTGACTCTTGCCACGTATTCTGCATTTGCATCATTCGAGCCGGATTTACCTCTTGCTCCGGTAAATTTATTTAATACGATACCTCTTCCAAGATAAGCTGCATTCTTTTTCTCAAATGCCTCCCCATAAGCCGGATCATAACCAGCACTTACATCAGAGGAAAGCATACTGGAATTCTTCAGAGTTCTTCTCAATCTCAGATCACTGTAGCATCCCATTACATCCAGAAGTTCAGCCACTGCGTTCTCAAAGAAACGTGACTGCATACCGGTTGCACCTACGCTTCCAATCTCTTCTTTATCAGTAAACAGACAGCAGGAAGTGTGTTTCGGGGTGTCCATCCCAAGCATTGCAAGCAGAGAAGTATATGCGCACACTCTGTCATCCTGTCCATAAGCAGCGATCATACTTCTGTCCAGACCACACTCTCTTGCCTTTCCTGCCGGTACGATCTCCAGCTCTGCAGAAAGAAAATCTTCCTCTTCCATATCATACTTCTCTTTAAGGATATTCAATACATTCTGTTTTACTGCCTCTTTCTTCTTATCATCTTCCAGGTCTTTCAGTGGTCTGCTGCCGATCAGGATGTCCAGATTCTCTCCCTCGATCACTTCTGCCGCTTTTTTTTGCATCTGCTTTCCTGCAAGATGGATCAGAAGGTCTGTGATATATACGATCGGATCATCCTCATCCTCACCGATATTTACTTCTGCTGTACTTCCGTCTTTCTTTACCACTACGCCATGGATTGCCAGGGGAAGAGTCACCCACTGGTATTTCTTAACACCGCCATAATAATGGGTATCCAGATATGCAAGATCCGTATCCTCATATAATGGATTCTGTTTGACATCAAGACGTGGAGAATCAATGTGTGCTCCCAGAATATTCATTCCCTCAGAAATATCATCCTGTCCGATATGAAACAGTGCAATGATCTTCTTCATTCCGACTGTATAAACTTTATCTCCTGCTTTCAGTTTCTCGCCCTTCGCAGTCTTCTCTTCCAGAGATTCATAACCTGCTGCCTGTGCTTCTCTGATGATCTGCGTCACACATTCACGCTCTGTTTTTCCCACATTAAGAAAATTGCGATACGCTTTTGCAACCTGCTCCAGTTCTTTTTCTTCTGCTTCTGTATAAGAAAGCCATGCATTTCTACGTTCCATTTACTGTTCCGCCTTTCTTTATGACTGTCATTCATAGTATTGCTTTGATAACGATAACTATTCATCAGTTCGCTATTATGTAATGATATTGAACAATTACCTGTTTTTCATTATAAAACATCCTCTGAAAATTTTCCATATGATTAATATTTATTTGTCAGTGGACATTATGATTCATTTCCGCTATAGTTGATGGCAGGTTAATGTTTCTCCTCTCAAATTCATTATTTGCGAGGATTATTATAAAAATATCTGCAATACCAGGAGGTTCTGTCATGAAAAATTCAGAGGAACTGCGTCAGCAGCTTCGTTCCATAAACCGCAAAAGTTATCCGGCATATAAAGGGCTGAAAGGTCTGTATCATTTTGGAAATTATATTCTGTCCATCGACCATGTGCAGGGAGATCCTTTTGCTTCTCCCTCTCATATCAGCATTCAGATTTCACACAGAGATGCCGGATTTCCCGTCGAATATTATAAAGATACACTTACCGGGACTACTCTTTGCGACTATCTTACACGTCAGTTTGAAAAACAGGTCAGTCAGTACAGCTTTCGTGCAAAAGGCTCTGGCAAAAGCGGCCTGCTCACTGTCAGTCATTGTGGTCAGGAGATTCTTTCCCGGACAGCCTGTGAAATAACAGAAAAAGGCATAACCGCCCGCTTTTTTGTGGGCTTCCCTGCTAATGGCCGCACGATCAATGCCACTGAACTGGAGAAAATCCTTTTTGATTTTTTGCCTGTATGCATTCAAAAATCCTTTTTCTACTCCAGCCTTAATGCAAAGGAATTACAGAATTATATAGAGCTTGCAGAGGATCAGGAATTTATCCGTCAGACGCTGCCCGCAAAAAATCTCTGCGCATTCATAGCCGACGGCTCCATCCTCCCAAGAGAAAGCGGTATTTCCTCCCGCCCTATGAAAGCTTCCGTTCCCTTTACTTCTCCGGACAGTCTGCGCATTTCCATAAATCTTCCCCATAAAGGAAAAATCACAGGCATGGGGATTCCAAAGGGAATCACTCTGATCGTAGGCGGTGGATATCATGGCAAATCCACGCTTCTGAATGCACTTGAACTTGGTGTATACAATCATATCCCCGGAGATGGACGTGAATACGTGATCACAGATGCAACTGCTGTCAAACTGCGTTCAGAAGATGGCCGTTTTATCAAGGATGTGGATATTTCCATGTTTATAAATGATCTTCCAAACAAGAAAGATACCCGCTGTTTCTCTACACTGGATGCCAGTGGAAGCACTTCCCAGGCAGCCGGTATCGTAGAAAGCATGGAAGCCGGAAGCCACCTTTTTCTTCTTGACGAAGACACCTCCGCAACTAACTTCATGGTTCGTGATGCTTTCATGCAGCAGGTTATTCAGCGTGAGAAAGAGCCGATCACTCCGTTTCTGGAGCGTGCAGAAGATCTTTATAAAAAAGCAGGGATTTCTACAATTCTTGTTGCCGGAAGTTCCGGGGCATTCTTTCATATTGCAGATACAATTATCCAGATGGACAATTACGTTCCAAAAGATATTACAGCTTCTGTCAAAAAATTATGCAGCCAATATCCTCTGCCTGCTGTTTCAGTTACTGATTTTCAGCTTCCGCACAGCCATCGCATTATGAGCAGACCTGCCGAATCTTCTAAGCGCCTCAGACATAACAGTCGTGGAAATCATTCCGATTCCGGTGCCGCAAAACCTGAGCGCCTGAAAACCAGAATCTCCGGAACAGATGGCTTCTCTCTCGGCAGACAGGAGATTGATCTCCGCTATACAGAACAGCTTATTGACGCAGAACAGACCGCTGCCTTAGGTCTCCTGCTGAAATATGCAGTTGAACATCTGGCAGACGGCAGACGTACCCTGCCTGAGATTGTGCAGTTTCTCTGGAAAAATCTCTCTTTACATGGTCTGTCCTTCTTTACGGAGAATCAAAAAATTTCCTGTGGTTACGCTACTCCCCGTATTCAGGAAATTTATGCCTGTATTAATCGTTACAGAGGTTTATAAGAAAGAATCCTGCTTCAGTGACATAATAAAATCACCGCTTCTCCGTCGATCTTGTCGGCTAAGCGGTGATTCACGTTCATTTTACACTTTTTAGGGAAAGGAAAGATTTTCTCTTAAGGTACGTCATTTCCTTAAGATGTAAATATCATAACCTATAAATGTGAGAGAAATTTGTCTAATTTCTAATATAATTATAAAATTTATAAAAAAACTGCAAAAATTTGTTACTGTTCACTCCGTTCTCAGCAACACAAAAATTTTACACTTTTAGAAATTTTGTAGGAATCAGTTGCATCTCCCTTTCAATCCGTTATAATATTAGATGTATGTAACTATTTAATAATCAAAGAAATCTCTGCGGAACAGTTATCTGATATAGAGCTGCATAACACAACAAAGGTTAGTACACCGTTTTCGAAATAACTATACCACTCACTTGTCTGCAAATCCGATTACACAGGTATAAAAGCCTCAGCGTAGCCCGTACGCCTGCGTTTTTATACCTGCACACTCGAATCCGCATCCTACGCGATTGGTATAATTATTTACGAAACAATGTACCAGGAAAGAGGAAAATAAATGTTTAGAAAAATAGATAAAACCAGTACCTTCAACGATGTTCTGAAACAAATTATCGAAAATATCCAAAACGGAGAATTACAACCCGGCGACGCACTTCCTGCTGAACGTATTCTGGCAGAAGAATTCGGAATCTCCAGACCAGCATTACGAGAAGTCCTGAAGGCTCTTTCCCTGCTCGGGATTACTGTCAGCGTACATGGCGGTGCCAATTATATTGCAACTGATCTTCACAGCTGTCTTACTGAACCTCTGTCTATCATATTTCAAATGTACAACAGCAAAATTCAGGATGCATTGCAGCTTCGAGGCGCACTGGAAAGCAAAGCTGCTTTTCTCGCCGCCCAAAACTGTACACCGCTGGATGCTGCTGAACTCCAGCTTATCATTGCCAGACTGGACAGCACTCAGGATGAAAAAATCCGCGGTGATCTGGATCGTGATCTGCATCTGAAAATTGCTCAGATTTCTGCCAATCCATTAATACTGAGTGTATTAAATGCCTCTGCACAGATTACTGAAAATATGATCGTTGGAATACGTTCCTATCTTATGCAGAAAAATAACGATGCACCGGAGATTGATTCCCAGCACACCCGGCTTGTTCAGGCAATAACCAATAATGATGCACCTCTTGCAGAAAAAGTTATGAACGAACATATGCATACTATAGAATATCTCCTGAATGAAATTACGTCTGACAACCTCACAATTTCTGATAACGTTCAACAACCATAAATTATCCTGCTCATGTTATCAAAAATTATATGTCAGACCCACTTATCAAACCTATGGCAATTCTCTAAAATCATACTTTATCTGGAGAATTGCCATATCTGCTTTACAATCATTCTGTTTCTTCACTGAAAATCTCGCACATCAGCCTTGCCCCTGTTTTAAATCCCATAATAAAGCTCTTTTCCAATTCCTGAGGATATATTTCCATATTTTTAGCCATCAATACATCCAGTTCTTCAGCCTGTTCATCTGTCAGCCGGGCTCTTAATTTCTGATAACACTGGTATGCCGCCTCTTTTTTCGCTTTACATAAATCATCATGTATTTCTGACATTTCATTTTCTTCCCCATTGTCATTATCCATATACATACCATACAGTTTCCGAATCACATTTTCCATATATTTACCCAGTCTCTCTGAAAATATTTATTTACTGCATTCTGATGTTACAAGTATTCCCCACGTATTCACAACTCACTCATATCAATGTATCAATTATAGCAGCAATATAAGTAACACTATTATGTATTATAAAATTGTGTTATATCAATGTCAATCCTGTGTAACTATACTTTATATCATAACAGTGATTACAGAAATCAAAATTGGAATAAGCAATACTAATTATGATAACTATATTCACCAATAAATGTTTTACAGGAGGGATAATCATGCCAAACGACTTTATTGTCCGGCCAAAATGTACAGATAAAAAAGAAGACAGATCAATCACCATGACCATTCGCCTTGAACGTGAACTGCAGGAACAATATGATGACTTGTCTGCCAAAAGCGGACGCTCAAGAAATGAATTAATGTGCATGGCACTCCGCTATGCACTTGATAATCTGAAATTTGTCGAATAAATAATATGCATAAAAACGCTCCTTAAATATCTGAATAAATGAATAGTTATTCAAGTATTGTATGAAATAATGTTACAATTGACGAACTGACATTTATAGATATACAATTACTCCAATGGTAGCAATAAATTATCTGACATTATTTGCCGTATTATTTTATACAGGGAGGTTTTTTTATGCATTCATTATCAGATTCTACTCAGGGATACACTTACACCATTAAATGGATGTTCGGATTGCCGGAAGTTATGAAATCCATGCATGATATGGATATTCACGAAGGCAGCACAATTCGTGTTCTTCGAAAATTTCATGATTCTCTGATCATTTCCTCTGCAAACCGAAAGATTGTTCTTGGAAATGAAGTTGCTGACAGAATACAGGTATAGTGCTTTATATTAAATGTGGTGAAAATTTACAGAACAAAGACCGGATAAATGCTGTAACATTCAGCATTTATCCGGCTTATTCTTATCTCTGTTCTATCAGGCGTCAGTTTTCCGTCTTAATAATTGTTCTCTGAATTATAAGAAGAAAGAAACGCAAATAAGGTATGCACAAACAGCCACTGTATACGACAGATGACTCAAATGAGCCATAGCGTATGGAGGTGACTGTCTGTGAGTTTGCATATTATAATACAAAATGAGAAATGAGATGTCAAGTATCCCCAATAATCATTATTTCAAGAGCAGGAACAATTTGCGCTTTGAAGATCCGGCCAATATATATGACAGAGTGTCCAGAATATTTGGATAAAGAAAACCGATGGCTTTGACTGTTATCAGTCTACACCATCGGTTTTCTCAAGTCCAGCTAACCCTTGAACAGTAACGAACAATTATTCAACCGGAATCCACACTTTCATTTCTCCCTCTCCACGGTTATTCCAAAGGAAATAAGGTATCGCTGTAAGCTTTACATCTTCTTTCATTTCCTGATACACTCCATAGAGTGTATCTCCTTCCAGTTCTCTTCTTCTGGTTCCTTTTGCATATATTGTATTAATTTCTTTTCCTGCAATACTGTTTCTCTTTGTTTCAAGCTCCCCCTGCGCATATAAGCCCAGTTCTTCTATTTCAGATCCATTGTCAATAGACTCAAAACAATACAGTAAAGGCCCCATAATAATTGCAGCTTTTCTTGCGTCATAGCTGATTTTTCTATTCGCAGCTATGACAATTGGTTCCATCTGAAATTCCAAATCAATTCTATTGATTTCCTGCGTATCTAAATCAACTAAAATATATCCGGATTCTGATCTCTCACAGAAAATTTCTCGCCCGTTTTTCTTTACTTTAACACCAGAGGACCAAGCAGGATGTCGAATAGCTATTTTACTACAATCTTTGCCGCTGATTGTTATTGAGATTATTCCGTTTAACGGAAACTGTGTCTCTAATTTTACCTGATACTGTTTTCCATTTCTTTCAACAGTAGCTTCACTATTTATAAACTGGTTCACATACAGTATACTTTCATCCTCTTCTAATCCGTATATGTATTTCCCAAGTCCTGCTAATGTACGTGCAATATTGGGTGGACAGCAGGAACAGGCATACCACTGTTGCCGAACGGATTTCAAATGATTCCTCTCCGGATTATCCTTGCTACGTCTGGGAAGCATCTCCATTGGATTCGCATAAAAGAAATGTTCTCCGTCCAGGCCAAGGCCTGATAATACTGCATTATAAAAAATATATTCAATTGTATCTGCATAACAACTCTGCTCAAAATTCTGCAGCATTTTAAACGTAAAAAAGATCATTCCAAGAGCTGCACAGGTTTCCGAATAGTTCGTATCATTAGGAAGATCATAGTCTTTCGTAAAAGCTTCACCGGAAGGTGTAGAACCAATACTTCCATTTATATAAATCTGCTTATTCGTAATATTATCCCACAATGATTTACAGCTATCCAGCAATTCCTTATCTCCATTATGATAAGCCAGATCTGCCATTGCTGTATACATATATACTGCTCTGACAGCATGTCCCGTTGCTTTCTTTTGCATACGTACCGGTTGATGGAATTGATTATACTCCTGATATGGAAATTGATTATATCGTTTATTTGGTTCTTCCACTTTACATTTTATCCAGTGACAAATTCTTTTACGTTTTATAAATTCTTCTTCAAAAAATTGATTTGTTCCACGCATGTCAATAAAATATTCCGCTAATTTTAAATATTTATTTTCATTCGTAAGATCATACAGTTTCACCAGCGCAAGTTCTAACTCCTGATGCCCTGGATATCCATGCATCTTCCACTCTTCCGGTCCAAATTTCTCATTAATACAATCTGCAAGCTTGCAGGCAATTTTTAATATTTTATCTTTTCCTGTTCCCTTGTAATAAGCTATGGCAGCCTCGATTAAATGCCCTGCGCAATATAATTCATGGCACTCTAAAATATTAGACCATTTTTTCTCTGGTTCAACAAGCTGAAAATAGGTATTTAAGTATCCATCTTCTTCCTGAGCTCCTTCCAGAAGGTCAATAACCTCATCTGCCTTTTTTTCCAATTCAATATTATTTTCCACCTGTAGTGCGTTTCCTACAGCTTCTAGCCATTTGTATAAATCACTGTCCTGATATGCTTCTCCGTAAAATTTATCATTTGAAATACCAGCTGCAATTCGGAAGTTATCTATAGCATGGCTTTTTTCGATTCCTTTTACTTTATCATTCAAAATATCCCATTGATAAGGGATTACTTTTTTTAATATCAGTTCCTGATATTCTTTCCAAAATCCACTTGTAATTTTTACATTTCCAATTTCCAGTGCTTTCATTTAAGTTTCCGCTCCTCCATAATCCTATATTCTTTGGGGGTACAGTTTTCCTGCTTTTTGAACACCCTGACAAAATAATTTGCTGTTGCAAATCCTGTCATATTCGCTATTTCATTTATATTTAATTCTGTTTCTCTCAATAAGATCTTGGCCTTTTTCAAGCGAAAATCACTAAGATACTTTGTAAATCCCACGCCCATTTCATTACAGAATAAACTGGATAAATAATTTTTATTCATAAACACCTCTGTAGCGGCAGATTCCAGAGAAATATCCTGATGATAATTTTCTTCAATATAACTTAATACATTTCTAATTGATTTACTGTATTTTTCTGAATCGTAATTGCTTTTATAATCGATCTGCTTTTCCTTTTTTAATTTTTTTACTTCACTCTGAAGTAATTTTACTTTTTCCTTTTCATTTCTGTTTTTTTTCCACTCACCTATCACTTTCCTGATAATCTTATATAACTCTTCCTCCTGAATGGGCTTTAAAATATAATCTACTGCTCCATTTTTAATAGCTTCATGCACATAAGAAAATTCTGTATATGCACTGACAAAAATACAAAAACAGTTTTTATTCGTTTCCCGTACTTTTCTAAGAAGTTCAAGGCCAGACATTTTGGGCATTCGGATATCAGAAATAATCAGGTCTGGAGATAGTTTCTTGCACAATTCCAAACCTTCTTCTCCGTTATCACAGGTTCCGACAATTTGTAATTCGCTTTCAAACTTTTTCAGAAAATTACATAGCAAAAAACGTATATTTTCCTCATCATCAATTATCAAAACTTTCATCCGGCACCACCTTTTCCCTTTTTATCCTAAATGAAACTTTTGTTCCTTTTCCAGCTTCACTTTCAATAGTGATTCCCGACTCTTTTCCATAATACAGAACAAGACGGTTATTTACATTTACAAGACCAATTCCTGTTCTGGGAGATTCTTCGCTGATAACTTTTAAAGTAATATTAGCTGCAAGAAGTGAGTGAACATATTGTAATTGAGCCGGACTCATTCCGCATCCATTATCACTTACAACAATTCTTAAATTATCATTTTCCAGTACAGCTTCTATAATCATTATTTTTGTTTTCTGCTCATCTTTCAGGCCATGACAATATACATTTTCTACTAATGGTTGTATCGTTAAGCACAAAATAGGGAAATCATACAGTTCCTGCTGAATCCTGTAAAATATCTGAACTTTTTTTCCAAACCTAAATTCCTGCATGCGTATATAGTTTTTCACATAATTGATTTCATCCTTTAAGCAAACTATATGCGTTTTATCATTTAATACATATCTATACATTTTGGCAAGTGCATCTGCTGCTTTTTCAACTTCATAGCTTTCACTTTTAATTGCCAATGCTCTAATCGTTTCAAAAGAATTTGCAAGAAAATGTGGATTTATCTGCGTTTGCAGTGCAAGCAATTTTGCCTTATTTGTTTCTCTTTGTATAGCAGCATTTTTTTTCAACATCTCTTCCAAGGAAACCACCATTGCATTGTATGTTATTTCAAGGGTGTTTATTTCCTTTAAATTTGAATTTACTTCTATATTTTTAAATTTTCCATTGGCTTTCATCAAACTCATGCTGGCAGTCAATTTTCCCAATGGATTTGAGATAGACCAGGCAAAATAAGATGCACATATCACAGACAGTATCAAAATAACAACAGCTACACCTACAAAACCTTTCAGATTTTCCTTTAGATTTCTGATAACAGCTTCATTTCCACATCCGATTTCTAAAGTCCAGCCGTTTTCAAATGTGTATGTTTTCTGTATGATATTACTTTTTGAAATATTTTCATTTTTTAAAATGATTTTATTGTCTTTATCTGTTAAAATCGCATTGGAATCTGTTCCACTTGGAATAAAGCTAACATTATTCTTCAATGCATCAGTATAAATATCAAGTTCCAGAAATCCTATTTTCAAATTTGGACAATATATATCATAAATATTCTGTCCCACAGAAAACACAGGGGTGTGATCATCTGCCAGCAAGTAGGGGGATCGATCATAAAAGCCTGTATACACAATATTCTCTTTGCATTCACACAGGTCTTTCATGCACGGATTATCATAATAACTATCTTTTCTTATGATTTCATTTGTGCTGCTTATCCTGCCTGTAGTATCGATCCAGCTGATATCTGCAATATAGGTTCCGGATCTGCGAAGTGTCTGAAAATTCTTTTCAATTTCCTTGCAGCTATAAAGGTAGCCCTTTTCACCATATTTTAAGCGCTCATTACTATTTAAAACCACTTCAATAGCCTGGCATCGTATGGTATTAATCTGGGAAAGAACAGTCTGAATATTATTTTTTGTCTGTATAAATTCCTTCTCAATCTCGTTCTGCTGTTGGTCTTTCGTATATTTGTATATCTGGCAAAATTGAACGATATTAAGCAGAACTGTAGATAGCAAAATCAAAAATACATAGGATATGGTCAATTGTTTTCGTATCGTATTTTTTCTTCTGTTCATTGCTGTTCTTTCCCTCATATGCAATTTTATTTTTTATTCATTCCACAAGTTTTCACGTTTCAGATATGCAACTCCGATTTGTTCCCGTACAATCTCTTCTGAATCAGGAATATACATGGCTCCATTATACCACATGATCCATCCTGTATCATTTTTCATTACATATGGTTTATATACTGCTTTTTCGTCAAATTTTCCTTTATCCGGTGCAATGATCGGATTCTGAGAATATCGCTCCCATCCTGTGATTCCGTCTTTTGATCTGGCTAATCCAATTGCTGCACGATCCACATGGATAAAACCGATATAAAACATATAGTACCAGCCATCCCATTTCAGCACATGGCAGGCTGCTGTTTTATTTCTCTCCCAATCAATGTTAACATCACTGGAAAAAATAGGATTTCCTTCGTATTTTTTCCAATTCATGCCGTCCTTACTCCATGCATATCCAATAGCATCCGGTTCATGGTTACCTCCTCCGGAATACCACATCTTATATATTTTTTCTGTTTCATCATATATAACATGAGGGCACATGATAGCTTTTAATTCCCAATCCTGGTCAGGTACAAGTACCGGAGCATCAAATCTTTCCCAGTTAATACCATCTACGCTCTGGGCATAACCAATGTAGGATTTACCTTCATTTGTATAAGGTGCCATCTGTCCGGAATACCACATTTTATATATTCCATTTACTTTTATCACAGATGGACGGTTTAATTCATCTTTATCCCACCATGAATCCTCTCTTGGTTTTAACACCTCGATGGGCTCTTTCCAATGCACACCATCCGGACTTTCTGAATAAGCAATGCATTCTTTTGGACGCCAGGAAAACCACATTTTATACATATGTTCATCTCTCATAACGGATAGATCAAAACATGTACCAAATTTTCCTCCTAAAACCGGGTTTGTTTCTTCTTTTTCCCATCCATCTTTTGTGCCCCAGGGATATTTACTCAGATTTTCCGGGGTATCCCAAAAAAAGCGATCTTCATATCTCTGCACAAAAAAGCCTTGTTCTTCTAATTCTTTACTATATTTGATCATTCCTTATCCTTTCACGCTTCCAGCTGTCATTCCTTTTATAACCTGCTTCTGAAATACCACAAAGAGCACGATTACCGGAAGGACCAAAATTATAATTGCTGCTGAGATCAATCCATAATCTGCCACATATTGGGCTTTCATGTTATAGCATACCTGATTCAATGTTATTAAAGACTGTTTTGATATGATCAACAGACTTAAAAATAAATCATTCCAGCTGTTAATTAAAACAAAAGTTGCAACAGTTGCCAAACCACTTTTTGATATCGGCAAAATTATTTTCCAGAAAATCTGCACGCGATTACATCCATCTATCTTTGCAGCTTCCTCCAGTTCTTTTGGAATCGACTCCATAAAGGGAGTTAAGATAAAAATGCTAAATGCAAGATTCGTTACAATAAAAGCCAATATAATTCCAATCCTTGTGTTCAATATTCCTATTTTACGAAATATAAGAATAAATGGGATTATAATCGCATTTATAGGTATCATAATTCCCAAAGAATAATAGTGATAAATCTTTCTTCCCTTTTCAATTCGTGCAATGACATAAGATGTCATTGCGCTTGCAATCGTAACTCCTGCCACACTGCAAACTGCATAAATAACAGTATTTAACATATGCAGCGGTACATCAGCAGCTTCCCATGCCGTAGAGTAATTATCCCACTTGGGTTTCAACGGAAATGAAAAAGGTCTAGAAAATATTTCATTATTCTCTTTTAAGGAAGACAGGAAAACCCAAAAAAGTGGATACAGCATTATAAGCGCAACACTACACAGAACAATGTATTTAATCAATACAGATATTTTTACTTTACTGCGCATATTCCTTCTCCTTTAATCATTTCTGTTAATATAGGCAAATATTTTGTTCACCACTGCCGTAGCCAGAACAGCCATTATAAGCATACAAACCGCAATAGCAGTTCCACGTCCGATGCTGGAATCCACAAATGCTTCTTTGTACATATAAATAGCCAGAAATGTACTGGATGCACCAGGTCCACCTTGCGTCATCATGTATGGAATATCAAACGTTTTAATTGCTCCGGATAAATTTATAATAATGCAAACCTGAATCATACTCTTCACATTTGGTATTACAATCTTTGAAAAAATATCTACCGTATTTGCACCATCTATCCTTGCACTTTCTATTATCTCACTTGGAATAGACTGCATTCCCGCCAAGAGAATAACAAAATGATATCCCAGATATTGCCATATACCAGGTAAAATTACAGAAAATAATACAATATCAGGATCAGATAACCAATTCTTTATATACTTCTCCATACCAACAGCTTTCAGGAACGTATTGATTGGTCCAAATGTAGGATTAAAGAACAATGAAAACATTAAGCCTATTACAGTTGCTGAAATAACTACCGGTACGAAATACGATGTCTGAAAGAATCTGAAACCCTTTTTCACACGATAAACCATGTAAGCCAGAATCAAAGCCAGCGGAAGCTGGATAAAAACTCCAGCTCCCATACTGATCAATGTATTGGCGATTATTTTTTTAAAGTATCGGTCACGTAAAAAAATATCCAAAAAATTATCTAATCCGACAAATACACTGTCTCCAACACCATTCCATTTTAATAATGCAATAAAGAAAGAAGCTACAAGAGGAAGAATCAAAAAAACAGTGTAGAGACAAAATGACGGAAAATGAAATAATATAGCGAATATTTTATCATGGATTTTTCCTTTTCTCATAAGCAACTCCGTTTAATTCTTTGCTGACTCCAGTGATTCATCAATATGTTCAATCACCTCATCAGGAGTTGAAATACCAGCAAATAATTCATCAAATCCATCTGCAAAATCAGTCCAGCATTCTGTCTTCGGACAAGTCTGTGGGAAGTTCGGACAAGATTCTTTTCCCTTTCCATAAGCAATAATATCTGCCAGAAGCGGAACAGTAACCTTCGCATCGTCAATTTCTACATCATTTCTGGCCGGAATGTCTCCTGCATTATACAATCCAATTTCCTGCATCTCAGTTGAATATAAATAGTCTACAATATCAATAATTGCCTGTTTTTTGGTATCATCTTCCCATGCTTTTTTAGAAATCATATATCCCATATCACCGCCTGCACGTGTGAAGTTTGAGGTATCTCTTGTACCGCCAGGCATAACAGGGGCATCAATAATAACTGAATTTTCTGCTGTCTCTTCTGTAATATTAGGAATCTGCCATGTCCATGCATAGATCATTGCAGCTTTTCCTTCATTATACAGTGCAAACTGCTGATTCCAATCTCCAATAGAAATGGTATCTGCCGGGAACAAGTTGTTTTCTCTCATTGTGTCGACAATTTCCAGGGTATTATGAATGTTAGGGGTGTCAATGGTATAATTTTGTGTAAGATTTTCAAAGTCTTTCTCACAGTCTGGCATCTGCCCTAAAATTTCAGCTACGAATTCATGTGCTGGATTTCCACCCTTTGATCCCATTGCAAATGGAGTAATTCCATTCTCATTGAACACTTTTCCAACTTCAATCATATCATCTAAAGTTTTTGGATATTCCAAACCATATTCTTCAAACAGTGCTTTATTGCACAGCCATACTCCGTACTGAAGAGATGTTGTGATAGTGGTCAACGTCCCCTTTGATGATGTTCTGCTAAATGATTCCTCCGGGAATAAATCTCTGCTAACCAATTCTGACGCATCCAGATATTCATCAAATGGAATAATAACATCTGCATCCAACAGCATAGTAGAGTTTCCGCCGCTTCCCCAATAAATAAAAATATCTGGTACTGTATCTCCTGCGATATCTGTTTTAATCTTAGCTTTCAGCTCATCTCCAACAATATTTTCGTGTTCCAGGGTAAATTCATCTGCATGATCGTCTGCAAAGCTTTCAATTGCATCATATGATGGTTTCTGTGCAGGATTTGAAGGTGTTAACCAAGTTATTAAACGAATTGTCGGCGCATCATCTGCCATAACAGGAATCGCTGTTCCGGTTACCATTGTTGCTGCTACAGTTACCATTGCCATAATTTTCTTTGTATACTTTTTCATAATTTATTTTTCCTTTCTATCAGAATGCTGTATAGCCTCCATCTACTACAAAATCAGAACCTGTTACGAAACTGCTTTCTTCACTGGCCAGGTATACGATAATCCCGGCAATTTCACTTGCAGCTCCAAAACGTTTTAATGGTGTCCACTGTTCAAAATTGGACTGTCCGACTTCTTCTGGTTTTAACGGTTCATCACTCCATGTACGAATGTAACCAGGACTGACTGTATTTACCCGAATACCATGTTTTGCCCATTCAATTGCCAGGCTCTTTCCCAGTAAGATAACGCCTGCTTTTGAAGAGTTATATGCACATTGGCATTGTGGAATATTTACTATATGTCCTGACATAGATGCAGTAAGGATAATACTTCCGCTTTTTTGTTTTATCATTGCTTTTCCTGCTGCACGTGAAGAGATAAATGCACCGGTCAGATTTACTTTTATAACTCTTTCAAATTCTTCCAAAGGCATATCTTCTGCCGGAATATCCTGAAATGTGCCGGCATTACAGTAAGCAATATCCAGTTTTCCCCATTTATCCACTATTGTATTAATAGTCTCTTCAATTTCATTCTCTTTCGTGATGTCAGCTGGCAGGATCAGTGCTTTTCTACCAAGCTTTCTAATATACTCAGCAGTCTCTTCCAGCCCCTTTTCATTAATATCTGAAATTGCCACATCAGCTCCTGCCTCAGCTAATGCCCACGCACTGGCTCTTCCAATTCCATGCGCAGCGCCTGTTACCCACGCTTTTTTTCCAATTACTCTTTCACTTAGCATTTTATCACTCCTCAAATTGTGTTTTAATATATTCAATTCCCTGTTCTGCAATCCGTAATCGATTTTCCATTGAAAGATCCTTATCCAGATCTCTCCACATTCTCATATTATGTCCCTGTTCCCCACCAAACTTATAGAAGGGTTCCAGTACAACGGCACCATCATAACCTGTTTTTTTCAGAGCCTTTCCTATTGCTTTCCAATTTATATGTGCACAGGTATTTGGGACTTTACGATTGGGTTCACTGACATGAAAATATCCAATGTGATCAGCAGCTTTCTCTATTGACTGTTCTATATCGTCTTCTTCAATATTCATATGGAAACAATCAAGCAGAAGCTTACAATTTGGACTGTCAATCTCCTTACAAAATTCCAAGCCTTCGTCAACTGTATTGATCAGATAATGTTCAAAACGATTAACAATTTCCAGATTTACAGTTACACCAAAATCTTCAGCCGTCTTCATTACAGCTTTCATACACGCTATACTTCTTTCCCTGTGCAGCGCTTTCAGCTCTGGCTCAATAATTTGTACACTATAGTCTGCGGGCCAGGAGCCATATACGATTCCGCCTACTGATTTTCCCCCAAGTAAGGAAATTCCCTCAATCCCACGTTTTAGGAATTCTACTGCACCATTTCTGCTTTCTTCTTGATCTGATGTAATGCAATACTCTTTTGGATAGCCAAATGTAAAAGTAGGTTCTATATCCAAATCTCTTATTACATCTTTCAACAAATCAATTTCTTTCTGATTCTTCTGAAACATCGCATCAGTTGGAAAAAATTCAAAAACTTCTGCTCCAACACTTTTGGCTTGCTGTAAACATTTTATCACTCCCTGGCTTTCGTAAAAGCTACCCCAATGATTAAAATGTATTCCAAATTTCATCCATCATTCCTCCCTTCTAATATTTTGCACAAATATGTTTTTGTTATGTTTAGATTTTATTATATAATGCACAATCATTCAATTTCACATTCTTCACTTATATGTCATTTTCTACACTTCTATTTGTTTCTCGTGCTATTTTATTCAAAATATATCTGAGCATCAAAAAGGGGCTGTCCATTTCCTGACAGCCCCTTAACACATTTTAGTGTCTCCACGCTCTTATAGTATTTTGTCAACACTGCAATTAAAATCATTCAGCAATCTAAGTATTTTATAGCCTTTTCTGAATAGGAAGATTTTTACATTACCTGGAATTTGGAATTCGCCCCATTCATTGGTAAACTCTTAATATCTCTTAACCACACAGTAATATGTTACAACTTTGATCGTGTAAAATGCGGCATAATAAGAACGGTTGATTGAATCCCTATACAAGCCCTCTTTTAAACAATGGTCAGCTACTTTCAGACTATCATTAGCTTCTGTAATTCGATAATTACTTAAATCTTTTTGTCTCTTATCCAATTACAATTCCCTCTTTCTCTACATTATCATAAAACGGCAATGCTACCAGCCAGTGTCTGTAATGTGCCTCATTTTCCAGAACTGGATTTATTACAATCCCCGACTCCAGTTCCAGGTCAAACGCCAGATTAAAAATACTGTTTTCGACCTGCTCTATTTCTTCTTTTGAAAGAGATGTTAATATCATAACATCAATATCCAAATTTTCCTTATAATCTCCACGGGCATAAGAACCATAAACAATAGGCTTGGATAGATTATTTTTTTATGTTCTTTTAGTCCCCTGTGCAAAGACCATTAATACTTCCTGCCTAGTACGGAATCGCATTAATTATTAAGTAATATCCCTATGGAAGTTTTTCAAAATATATGGCATAATCAAAAGAAAAATCAAGGAGATCATTCATATGCCATTTGTTGCTGCACCTGTTAAAATACCAGAAGACATCCACCACATTCTTTCCAAATTTTCAAAAAGCAGGACCTTACCAGCCCGTCAGGTACAACGTGCCAAAATAATCCTGCTGGCGGCTGATGGTATGAACAATATGCAGATATCGACTCGGGTAGGTCTCGGACAGGATTCTGTCAGCAAGTGGCGGGGGCGTTTCCTTAAAGCTCTTCCCCTTTTGCAGGAGATTGCTGAAAAGGACCGTTCCCATCTGGAAGATGCTGTTTCTTCTTTTCTTAATGACCGCCCACGTCCGGGACAGCCAGCTCATTATACAGACGAGCAGATCATCAAGATCCTTGAGATTGCCTGCCGTGAGCCACAGGAATTTGGATATGAGGTCAGTCACTGGAGTCTCAATCTGCTTGTGAACGCCGTAGTAAAGGAAGGGATTGTGGAGTCCATATCTGCAAAAACAGTAAGCCGTTTTTTAAAATATGGGGGAAATCCACCCGCATCTCATCCGTTACTGGCTTCATTCCTCCGAGAAAACAGATTCTCCGGAAACTTTTGCGGAGAAAGTGAATGAGATCTGCACTGTTTACCACGAAGCAGAGACAGTCCATGAAAATGGCGGACATACAATCTCCGTGGATGAAATCAGGTATTCAGGCATTGGAACACAAATATCCGGATAAACCTGTAACTCCCGGGAAAGCAGCCCATATGGAATTTGAATATATCCGTCATGGAACGGTCAGCCTCATCGGTTTTTTTGATGTTGCTACAAGACATATGGAAAAACCATATTTAAACAGTACACGTACAGAGAAAGATTTCGTTGAAGCCATACGTGCATTGATAGAAACAGATCCTGAGGCACCATGGACATTTGTCTGTGATGGTTTAAATATACACAAATCCGAAAGTCTGGTACGTTTTATTGCCAGGCAGTGTGGATCATCCGAAGATCTGGGCAGTAAGGGAAGATCCGGGATATTAAAAAACCAGGAAAGCCGCGCAGAATTTCTGCATCATAAAGACCATAGGATACGGATCGTATATACACCAAAACATTGCTCATGGATAAATCAGATTGAAATCTGGTTTGGCATTATAAACCGACGTCTTCTTAAAAGAAAAAGCTATCGATCTATAGAGGAACTAAAAGCGAGTATCCTGCGCTTTGTAGAGCAATATAACGTTATGGCAAAGCCTTTTAAGTGGACTTATAAAGGTGTACCTTTGACAGTTTGATATTACTTAATTATTAATGCAGCCATGTACTAGTTACTGCTTTACTTATTCTCTGGTATTTTTATAGATTTCTTGAGCGTTTTAAACTTCCCATCAAACACCACTTTCCGTGCTCTCTTCAGTTGTTCCATAGTTATCGATCGCATATCGACAGCACTGTAAAACTAATTGATTAAACGAAATATTTTCATGTGATGCTATTTCTGATAAAGAATTATATATTTCTTCCGTAAAACGTATCGTTCTTGGTATATTAGATTTCGACAAGCCTTTATTTACGATAAACATTTTCTAATCCTCCTTCTATGCTATTTTAACCATATTATGATATTTTTAATATAACCAAATATATAATCATTTTATATAACCACGCATAAAAATTGGATTTTCCATTATAGATAAATCGTAAATTCCATGTCTGAAAATCAGCAAAAATAGTATGTATTAAACGCTTTTACAAAACTTGTTTTTCTTTTTTGACTTAATATGACCTTTTCTCCATCTCTCAGCAATACTGCCCTTTCCGATATACTCTTTATAAAATTCAAATTTACAATATATCCAGAATGTGATTGCACAAAACCGCTATTTTCTAATAATTTTAAATGATTTCTCATAGTAATGTAACTTTCATAAACACCATGTACCGTATGTATCAATGTATGGCGTCCAAAAGTTTCAATATATTTAATTTCTGAATAATATATTTTATCAATTCTTGCATTGGTCTTATTTATAAAAAACTTTTGATCTTCTTTTTGTTTTTCCTCAATAACCGTATTCAATACCTGCGATAACTGAAAATCTTTTACTGGCTTCTGCAGAAATTTTGAAATCTGTATATCGTAACCTTTTATAGCAAGTTGAATAACATCTGAAACTAAAATAATTTTTACTTTTGAATCAATTTTTCTAATATCAACTGCTGTTTCATATTCGTTTTTTTTCATATTATCAAAGCCAAGAAGAACAATATCAAAATCCTTATAGTTACTAAAGTATGCTAACAGTTCATATGAATTTTCATATTTAAAAATAATGTATGGCATATCATTATTTTTTGATATTTTTCGTAATATTACTTCTACCTTATTTAAAAAATTCTTATCACTATCACAAACTGCTATTTTCATATTTGTATCCATTCCTTTCACTTTCCCAGACAAAAATGAAAATAATTTTTGTACTGAGCAATTATGTTCATCCAAATTTAAAAACAAGAGATTCTTATATCAATGGCTTCTTTCTAAAATTATCTATATGTAAGCTACAAATAAACGTAACCATAGATTCAGTCCCTCTCTGTATCATTCCTTTCTTATGTTTCATTAGTAATTTGAAATCACTCCACTTCCCATGTCCTTTACAAACCTTTTTTATAACCAAATATGTAACCATAAAACGCAACTGTAAGAAGCCGAATAACTTTTCACAGTTACTCGGCTTCTTACCATTTATTCTTCAACATCTATATCTATTGACCTGTCATCTTTTTTAGTATTGATCTCATAATCATAAGTTGAATTCTTTTCATGTACTTTTTTCTGTTCACACATATATACACAACCTATAATTAGCAGAAGTATAAGAACTAAAATATAAATCATTCCTTTTTTTCTCTTCATGTATCTCGCCTCTCTTCCAATAGTTTTCCCTTTTCTAGATTTAATACTATATCTGCATATTTCGCCACCTCTGAAGAATGTGTAACGACAATGACACACTTTTTCTTTCTGTACGCCGTATTTTTTAATATTTCTGCTATTTCTTTTGCTGTCTTTTCATCTAAATTTCCTGTCGGCTCATCTGCGAGTAAAATATCCGTTTCGGACGTTAATGCCCTTCCTATTGCAACACGCTGTTGCTGTCCTCCCGATAATTGCAACACGTTTCTATCCATGTCTTCTTCTAAAATTCCTAATTCGTGCAAAATAGGTCGTGCATTCTTGTTCGTAATAAATTCAATGTTTTCAACCGCAGTTAAATAATCAATCAAATTATAGCTTTGAAAAATTATAGAAACATGCTTTGCTCTATAATTATCCAATTCCTTTCCCTTTAATATGTTACCCTCATACAATATCACACCATCTACAGGTTCATCGAGTCCTGCTAAAAGAGATAAAAGAGTCGTCTTACCACTACCTGACTTTCCTAGAATGGCATACATTTTTCCTCTTTCAAAGCTGATATTTATATTTTGAAGTATAGGAAGCTCCTTATTATAAAAGTAAGAAATATTCTTTAATTGTAGTGTTTCCATTTCATTTCCTCCTAGCACATCTTCGATAATATTTCTCTTGGTCGCATTTTCAAAATATATAGTGTAGAAAAACTAATAGAAATACCTATTAAGCTCAATCCTATTAAGAATAGTTTTATAATTTCAACAACCCCTATTTTGATTTGTGCCTCATATTCTGTAAATTCACTATCTGCATGATCCAAAGTTCCATCATTTAAGCTTTCAAGATATAAACCTTCCTCTGATACTTCATCCACTTTTTCATTTGTTACGGTATATTCGATAAATTCTTCTGCCACTGCTTTACTTGGTAAATATGCAATGGAAAATGCTACGCTTCCAATCAGCAATACTTCTAATAAATATTGTGATATTATTTGTCGTTTTTTTATTCCCAAAGCCAAATACACTCCCGTTTCATGAATTCGTTCTCTATTCCACATTGTTAAAACTAACGTAAGTATAACAATACTAATGCCAATACATATCCATAGTAATATGTCTGTTATTGTATCTATTTTTTTTAACGAACTAATCGTTGTCTGATAAGTTTCGTTATTAGCATTAACTTCAAACGCTTTATTATCAAATCCTTCTAGTTTCTTTATTTTTTTTATAATTTTTTCAAGACAGGCGGGATCTTTTATCGTTACCAGTATTTTGTCATATCCATAAATATAATCTTGTTTTTCCACATTTAATAATGTTTTTAAATCCGTATAAATTCTATTTTGAAGCTTATCATAAGCAGTTACCATATCTAGTGCTTTTTCGTCAATTTGGGGTTCAAATATCCCAACTACTGTCACTGGTACGCTTTTTCCACTATTATCCAGTATCATAATTTTATCATCTACATTTACTCTATTCAGCTCTGCTATTTCCCTGCTTAATAATACTGCCCCTTGTTCTTTTGAAGTTAGTGGTCGCCCTTTTATCAATTTTACTTTTCCACTAATAAAATCTTCATTTGTTTTAGAATCATTCGTCGCTACCATTTTTTTTAAATTTTTAAACTCCTCATCAAGAGCAATAGTTCCTTGAATGGACTGTATTCCTTCTACTTGGCACAAAGTTTCCGTTGTTCCATTACAAAACTTTACGCCTTCTATCTCCTCGATTCTTTTTATCAAATCTGAAGATAACTGCTTTGTTGAATACATCAGTATATCTTTTGCACCATTTTCCTCTACTTCTTCTTCATGATAATAAGGATTGTCTTTAGAATATTTAACGTTAATTTCAAAACTCCCTCCTAAGGACTCTCTCAAATGCTCCTCTGAAACTCTAAGAGTTCTTTTTACCGTTAATGTTGATAAAATAAATACACCGATAATAAATAGTATCATAAAAATCAACAAACATTTGCTTCTTTTCCTAGCAACATACCGTATTGCTCTTTTCCAAATCATCATTAAAACTCCTTTCCATCAGCTAAATAAATGTTCTGCTTAGGTCAAAAAAATATAATAAAAAACCTCTACATATAGATGTTACCAAATATATGTGGAGGCTGTATAAAAGCTATATGGAATTAGTATGAAATCATTTTATCTTGTTTCTAAAATAGATTACAAACTTCATTTGTAACTCATTTGTATGACTCTTTCTAAAATCGTATGGAATGTCTAATATTGTCAGAATCGTATGTACTATATACAATCCCAGACCACTACCACCATGCTCCCGAGAGTGACTTGATTCCATCCTAAAGAATGGTTCAAAAATTTTTTTCAAATTTTCTCCTTCTATAATTTCTCCTTCATTTACAATTTCTAACATGTATTGTGTATAATTCAATTCTACAGACTTTCCTGTTTCTGTATATAATACAGCATTCATAATTATATTAGAAATTGCTTTCCTCAGTAAATTTTTATCAGTAACGATTTCATCATTACTAGATATATTAACAGAAAAATGTATCTTCTTCGCTTTTGCAATCATCTCGTAAGGGACTATAATTTCTGATAAAAAATCTGCAACTTTAATTTTTTCTTTAATTATATTCTTCCCTTCTCCATTCAAGCGAGTAGTTTCAAGTATGTTTTGTACCATTAAATTTAATTCTTCTATCATCATTTTACATTCTGGCAAATATTTAGAATAATCTTTATATTTCCCAATTTTTAAAATCATATTTTCTAACATAGCATTACAGGCAGTAAGAGGTGTTTTTAATTCATGAGATGCTGCATATAAAAAATCAATTTTAAATTTTTCATTCTTTGCTGTACTCTCAAGCTGCTCTCTCAATTGTTCAATTGTAAAAAAAAGTTTTTCATACAACTGGTTTATATTATTGGATAATTGTTCAAATTCATCATTCGTATATACCGAACAACTTATACCTGCCTCCAAATTTGCCATACGCTTCGTTATATCAACCATTTCCTTTATCGGTTTTACTATCATTTTTGCCCCTAAATATGAAACTACAAAAATAACAATTGTACAGCCCAAAAATGAATATACTAATCCCTCTGACAGTGATTTCATTAACATATCTGAAGTATCAAGTTCTGCTACAATTCCTACATTTGCAGACATTTTACTCCCGCCATCTACTATACACACTTTGGGAACGACAATCCATATTGTAATGTGAGCAATTATTATAATAAAAAGCATAATACATAATGAATACAAAAATATTTTTTTTAAAAAACTTGATTTTCTCATTTTTTATTTACATGACATTTCTAAACTAAGAAATACCTTTTCCCTTCTATAAGATTTTGCTATATAGTAAGCTCTTAATAAGAATAATACCTTATATAATATCAAGTTGGTATTCTTTTGGATGAGTTCCTGATATGTTTATTTTAAATCTTTTTACTTTTATGATCTTTTCTGTCAATACCCAGAAACAAATTTCAGAAGATAAGAATATATCGTACAAGTTTACAACACATATTTTACAGATTATATGTCCTATATAAATAATGTTAATGATATTTACTAATTTCTATCATCTTCTATTTCATCCATTCGATACCCAATTCCTTTAACAGTAGAAATACAGTCAATACCAAATTTTCGTCTAATATTTTTTATATATGTATCAATTGTTCTATCTAAAATTTCAGCATCATTTCCCCAAATGCAATCAATTATACGCTGTCTACTTAATACAATCCCTTTATGCTGTGAAAAATATTTTATAAGTTCTATCTCCTTAGGTGTTGCTTCACATAATTCACCCTGAACCCAAATTTTATACCCGTCAAGATCTACAACTGTATTTTTCAATCTGATCATATTCCTTTTCTCCGTCTGATTGTTCTTACTTCTTTTTAACAATGCACGAACTCTCCTTCCCAAAACAATCATCGAAAATGGCTTTGTCATATAATCATCTGCATCTCCATCAAAACTTAATACTTGCATAGACTCATCATTTATTGCCGTGAGCATTAAAATCGGAACATTACTAAATTCCCTAATTTTAGATAACAATGCAATTCCTGTAATTCCCGGAAGCATAATATCTAAAATAATCAAACCATAATTTTCATCCGCTAGAATTTTGCACACTTCTTCTCCGTTGTAAACACTGGTAACACAGTAATTCAAACTCTCCAAGTATTCTGCTATTGCTTCATTTGTTTTATGATCATCCTCTACTACTAAAATTTTTTCCATTAAAACCCTCCATTATTTTTTCTCATTATATACAAATAGATTTTCATATATCAGTATATCATAAAAATATTTTAAAGTATAAAATCATCCTCTTTCTTACATTGAATCATTATAAGCTTCTGCTTGTAATTTGTATAAAGAATAATATTTATTCTTAGCTTTCATTAAATCTTGATGAGTACCGCATTCTATGACCTTTCCCTCTTCCATCATAAAAATATAATCTACTATATCCGTATTTGAAAAACGATGCGTAATTAAAATGCTCATTTTTCCTTTCATAAGCACTTTCATTTTCTGAAAAATCTCAAACTCAGCTTCAGGATCTAATGCGGCAGACGGCTCATCTAAAACCAATATAGATGCCTTTTTCAAACACGCTCTAGCTATTGCTATTTTTTGCCACTGTCCTCCTGATAACTCACTTCCCTCATCCCATTCTTTCTCCAAAATAGTTTGATATCCTCGAGGTAAATTCTGAATAAATTTATCAGCCCCTGCAATAGCTATAGCTTTTTTTATGTATTCCATGTTACCCATATACGCTATATTCCCTATTCCTACATTCTCATTCACAGTCAGCGGATATTTAACAAAATCTTGAAAAACCACTCCTATATTCCGATATAAACTTTGTAAAGAGTATTCTTTAATATCCACACCATCAAGAAAAATATTTCCTTTTTCGGGATCATACAGCCTCATAAGCAACTTTACCAATGTTGTCTTACCAGACCCGTTTAACCCCAACAATGCGTACACTTTTCCCCTTTCTAATTTTAGGGATATCCCTTTCAATACATAATTCTCACTATTGGGATATCGAAACCATACATCCCTAAATTCAATTGTTGAAAATTTATCCACCAAAAATTCTCTTTTCCCATCTTTTAAAGTACTTTCCATATTTAGCAATGATAAAAGACTTTCTATATATAAATTATCAGTGTATAAAGAAGAAATAGCATCCATAAGTGAATTAATTGAATTTTCCATATTATCAAGAGCCGAAATGTACATAGTAAAATCTCCTATAGTTTTCTTTTTCAAAAAAGATTCATATAGTATAAATATCCTAACCCCAAATGAACAAACTGTATGTCCAAAATCAGTCAACGTAAATTCAATCAAAAATTTCCTTTTATAGTTCTTATCTTCTTCAATATATTCATTATAAATATTAAGAATTTTCTTTTTTAAATATGATAATGCATTATATATTTTTAATTCTTTTATATTATCATATTCCAAACATAATCCTATTAAATAATCCACCATACGCATTTTTTGGACTCTTGAAACATAAATTTTGTACTGCTTATATGCAATGTTTATGCTAACATAAAAAATAGGAATCATAACCAAGCAGGCTACGAGTGCTACTGATTTATTCAAAGAAACAATGACTGTTACTACGCCAATAAAAGTAGTAAAATACTGTACTAGTGAAACTAACATAATCAGAATACTCATACATCTAGCCACTGATTCATTACTAACCTTTTCAATTGTATCATACATCTCCGGATCGTCAAAACACTCCATATTTAACTCATCTATTTTACCCATTAACTTTTCTGTAATATTACGATTTACATACTCCTGCGCAATTTCTCTATAATATATACCTAAACGAGTTAAAAAATTGGTTACTCCTGTACAAAGTCCAATACACAGCAACCAAAAAATCGAGAATTTTATATCTCCAATTATCAAGGATTGAGTAACTGAGTCTACAAGTTGCTTCCACAAATACACATTTACAGAAACAACTATCCCCAGCATTACATTGCAAAAAACAAGTTTTGTTACCAAGAATGGAGCTGTTTCAAATATTAACTTTATTATTTTTATAATATTAAGTACAAAATTTTTAATATCTTTTATTTTTTCCATTTATATACTCCTACTCGAAAAATGGGGCATACATATTTGTATACCCCATTTTCCTCTACTTAAAGATACATATTATTTTTTAATTGTTTTTTGCTGCTGTTCTAACTGTTGCTTTACTAGCTGTAGCTTTTTTACAACCGCATACGCAAACTGCATCTCTTGTAGCTGTTTTGATTGAAGAAGTAGCACAACCACATCCACCCCTCGGATCGATATAATTTGCTTTCGCCTCCAGGTTCTTTCTTCCTTCTTTTGCAATTAACATGTTACATTCCTCCTTAACTTGATATTTATGTAAAAGCACATTCATGCTCTACATACTCTTATAACTTAAATACATTTCAGCCATGTTGCAAATATCTAAATAATTAAACTCATAACAAACTTCTCTTTCATCAAACGGTAAAAACATATTGACACCATGTAGAAATTTTTGCTTACATTTTTCAAAAAAAGTGGTGTCTCGCATTATGTTAAAAAACTCTTTTTTTGCAACATGGAATATCGATTGTACTATTTCAGTAGATGAATATATATCTCTCAAAACTTCCATAACCATCATTTCCATCAATTCTTCATCAATTCCTTTTAATATTTCCAACTCATATACTACCACACACATTTCATCTACAATAATATTTTCATACACTATTGCTTCTGTTGCCACTATTCCTTTTTGGTCTAATTTTTCACAAAACATATTATCAAAAAGCATAAAAAAATATATTTTTATAAATTCATTTATCAAATATTCTTTTGTATTATCATATTTTTTTATACTTTCAAAATATATACTTTTACTCACTGATTTTTTTTTACTTACTTGTGCAGAAATAGTCCAATACAAACTTTTTTTATTTTTAATATATTTCTTAACTTTTGGCATTGAATTTGATAAATTTATTTCTTCATCAAAGAGATTAAATCTACTACTCAAACATATTGCGAAGTCTTTATATGAGTTCTTTTGATATTCAATAATCTGCTCAAAAGAGAGAGTTTCAATAACTTCTTTCATTCCTACTGGCATTTTCTCTCTTAATTCTTCTGGCAATAAACTATTGAATAAATTATTTCGCTCTCGGTAATATATATCATTCATTTGAAATTCTATCTCTTTTAGAACAGCTTGCTTTACAATTGGTAAATCACACTCTCTAAGCAATTCACCGTTAATGATTGAATAAATTTTATCAATAACTGAAACTACATGCGAATAGTCATTTATGCATGTAATTTCATACATTGTACATTCAAAATCTGTAGTTCCACGCACTGATAATTCAAAAGGCTTCTTTTCTGCAAAAAATAAATTCATATGTTCCAAAAGATGTGTTATCCCATTCTCATATTTCTTTTCTTTTTCAGAACCAACTCGAACTAATAATCTCACTTTTGCTATATCACAATTTTGAATTTCTTGATATTTATGTATCATATTTTTCCATTTCTAACTAATCGTTATATCATCCAAATAGTCCAATGCCTTTTCATCTGATTCCAATATTTCGAAATATGATTTCAAATCTCTAAGACAACCTGCTTTTCTTTCCTCACACATTGCACTTTTTTTATTCATATCTAATTTCCCATCGGAATAACAGCCACAATAGCATATTGAACACAATCTCGCATACCAACATGTCGAACACATTTTTATAGACTGTTTAGCATATCCTTCCAAATATATATTCTTTACTTTTTGAATATCAATTCCTTCCTCTAAATTTCCAATGTCTGGAATTTCACCAACTCTTTCGCAAATTTTAAATTTGCCATCTACAGTAATATATACATTTCGCTGTCCTGGTACACAGCAGCCATTCATCGTGATAGAATCCATAATAGTATCAAAAACTGTACGTTTTCTTATCGGCAAATAACAGTCTTCAACTAATTTTTGAGTAAAAACATTTTTGCTTTCGGCATTAGCATGTCCATAATTTAATAGTGAAAAATCATTTTCTGTTTGATTCCATTTTATCTTTGACAATAATTTTTGCATTTCTAAATATTTATGTATAGTGGACATACTTTCCTCATCTGGATATGTAACAAATTTTACACATTCTAATGGCAACCATGTTAATTCTTCAAAAAAATCCTGCGTTTCCTTTAAACGTTCCTCTGAATATGGTGGTGCATATACCATACTAAGCAAAATATTTTTTTTGGCACGTTCGTATCCAAATGCCTCAACAAGATGTCGAAGCCCTTCTATAGTCCGTTGAAAGCTTCCCTGTCCACCTTGATTTTTCCGATATAAATCATGCCATCTCTGCGGTCCATCTAAACTAATAGTCACACTTAAATCAGGAATCTCTGAAAGTTCTTTGCATTTATCTTCTGTTAAAAGTACTGCATTTGTTGTAAAAGAAAAATACACTTTTCTATCTTCAATTTTTCCAATTGCATAGCGCATTGATTGGATCATAACATCATAATTTAAAAGAGGTTCTCCCCCATAATATCCTATATATAATTCTTTTGAGCTTCTTGAATTTTTTTCTGCATAATCAATAGCTCTCAATGCCACTTCTAATGGCATATCTCTCTCGCCAAAATCTCTACTTTTTTCACAAGCCTCATTATAAATACAGTATCCACATCTCAAATTACATCTTTCTGTCAATTCTATTGTTACTTGTGCCAATTCTTCTGAAATAATTTTTTCGTAATTATCAAAGGATGCCATATGGGAAAACTTGGATAAAGCGAAGATTTTTTCATTTTTTATAGCACAAATTAAATTATCTATTGCTTTTTCGTATCTAAGTAATTCTTCATCCGAATAAGAATAAAGTACTCCTAGATTTCCTTCTAAAATTTTCTCCACAAGTTCATATTCATACTTTTGGCATTCTAAGATTTTTCCTGTCACTGTATCATAATAGTAAAACTTATTAGTTGTTTCAAAAACTTTCCCTATCGGTTTACCATCTGGTAATAATTTCTGTAAATCTTCAATTTTACCAGTGATTCTCTGTTTTACATCTTCTGTCATAATTTTTTCTCCAAACAATTCGTTTTTCATATAATAACGACTTTTACTTAAGCTTTCAATAGATTTTGCGTCTTTGATATTCTGTGTTGCGTATTATCATTATTTTGTAACTCAACTTTCCCAGCTGATATCTCTAAATAAAGCTTGAATAAATGCGGCTTGAGATGCAATCCATTCACTTACTTTACATTTTATGATGGATGTAATATCAGCAGATAATGTTAAAATGTGCTCCACAAACAGAGCCATAAGGCTCTGCAGTGAACTGGTTAAGTCCATGTCCTGGATATCATCGCAGAAAATGAAGAATAATTCGCCATACGTTTTCTGGTCATTTTGATTCCTGCGGATTCATTCCAGAATGATGTATCTTGTAAATACAATGGTCGTGTGGCTTACCATTGCACCATAATTATGGCTCTGAAATTCAGTGCCTAACTTCAGAAAGGATTTTGATGATCTGAAAAAACATTCGATAGACCTAATGCCGACATTTTTTTAATGCCGATATTCTCAAAAGATTTCTATACTTACTGAAAATAGTTTAAAAATATCGGCATTAATCTTTATTATGAAGATGTAAAAAATCATTTCATAATAAGGAGGCTTTTATGACAAAAAAGATATGGGATATGCAATCTCTCAGCGATTTACTCATTCAGTCAATCAGAGAGTATGGGATCAGGAAAGTAAGCGTAGGACAGTATAAAACTGTCTGTAATAAAATAATCCGCTTTGCTTTTGAAAAAGGATGTGACAGCTATTATCATGAACTAAAGACTGATTATGATGCATTTATTGAATCAAAAGCAAAGGAGCATTCCATCTGTTATGAGTATGCCAGATTTCAACATCGTGTTATCAGAATGATGGATTCGCTTGCTGAAACAGGAAAAGTTGATTTTTCCTGTTTGGCACATGGATCAAAGAGATATGTGGTTTCAAATAAATCTATGTGTCTCATTGAAGAAGTTCTTGACTACCATTCCCTAAAGGGAGAATCAAGGACAGAAATGTCCACCGTAATGAGGCATTTTTTTCGATATGCCGAAGACAGGGAAAATCCTGTGATGTAAACGTTACTGACGATCTTCTTATGGAATTCTTTACAAAAGAATTACCCCATACCAATGAAGGCAGTATGGGAAGATCTTTAAGGGCAATCAAATACCTCTCTGTATATTTGAAAAATAATGGCAACACGGATCTTCTGCTTGATTTTACACAGTTAAACGCCAGGGGACATCATGTACGGATGATCCCTCCTTATTCCCAAGAGGAAATAAGTAAGGCGGTATCTGCTATAAATACAGCAACCCCTGAAGGACTCCGCGATTATGCGATCATGCTTCTGGCTTTTGATACGGGACTCAGAGGTGTTGATATACGTTCCCTTTGTCTGGAAGATATAGACTGGGAAAGTGGATTTTTAAATTTAAAACAGTCAAAAACGGGAGTCCCTTTAAGGCTCCCTTTAAGTGGCATTGTTATGAATGCCATTGCTGATTATATACTTACCGGACGTCCGAAAAGTGATTATCGGGAAATATTTTTGACAGTAAAAGGGCCGGTAAAACCGCTGGCCCCAAAACGTTACTCATTTACTGGTCTATGTGATAAATATTTTACAAAGGCTGGAATAAATAAGATTCCGGGACGGGGATTTCACAGCCTCAGACGGTCTTTTGCTACTGAATTATCAGAAGCAGGTGTTCCGATCGAAACTATTTCACAATTACTCGGACATAAAAGCATTGAAGAAGACAAACCTTATCTTTCCTATAACAGAGAACAGATTGCTTTCTGTGCGATCGGTTTTGATGAGATACCGATCACCAATGGGATATATGCGGGAGGTAATCAGAATGACTATAAATGATTACCTTAAAGATTATCTGTCTAAAATGCTGGATTTTCGAAAAGCTGCCGGTTATGCAACATTCACCTATAAAATCACACTTATGCCATTTATTGATTTCTGTTGTACGAATTATAAGGATGCCGAGAACCTGACATCAGAAATGCTGGATGACTGGCTTGCCTGTAAAGGCTACACAGTAAACACACAGGCAGCATTTATTGCCTGTCTGCGCCAGTACTGCAGATATATAAACTTTCTTGGCATAAAAGCATATATACCAGATGAAGATTATACATTGAGACGTATTGCATATGAACCATACATATTTACGGACTCTGAATTACGGACTTTGTTTTATACAATAGATGGATACGGACCATTCGTTATCAGGGATATCATTTATAAAGTTGTAAGGTGGTGGATAAGTAAGTGAACTATAGATAAATAATCCAGCATTTTGACACCTTTTACACCTCGTTGCTGTCAAGGTTGCTGTCAAATTTGTAAGAAAAGAAATATTATAGAATTTTAGACATAAAAAAACCTTGATTTCTCAAGGTTTTCCATGCCGCAGACCGGAATCGAACCGGTACGGGTATCACTACCCACGGGATTTTAA
>OLNX01000550.1_pt1 | contig 37184 bp, 30 predicted proteins | sample 1672611 | NCBI WGS metagenome assembly OLNX01 (sample SAMEA3136705, study PRJEB25190) | human gut metagenome | reverse complement strand
ACCCAGGACCCACTGATTAAGAGTCAGTTGCTCTACCAACTGAGCTAATGGTGCAAAATATGGCTCCCCAAGTTGGACTCGAAGCAACTTGAGGAGAAAATAGAAGTAAGTATTATTTACTTGTACAATTCGTCAATAAACTGATAATTCTGAGAGGTAAACTTGTTTAATTTTTGTATTGCCTTAACTTTAGGTTCAAGATTAACCTTAACATAAAAATTTGCGGTAGTAATGATATTAGAATGCCCTAACAATTTGCTGATTACATCAATGTCCACGCCTGCATCAAAAAGATTAGTTGCATAACAGTGTCGGAGCTTATGAAACAATATGCCACAATGCTGCAAATTATGCTTTTTTAAAAATAATTTCAATTCTTTGTAAAGCGTATTGTAACACATAAGTTTGCCATGCATATTTACAAAAATAATATCTTCAAGATTATTTTCCTTTTGTTTTTTTAAGACAGAAGGATTTTTGTTTAAATACTCCTTCCAAATATCAAATAATTGAAGAACTTGTTCATTAACTGGAATTTCTCTGATTGAAGATATTGTTTTAGGTTTTCCCAACATTTGACCATCATGAATAACCTTTCCGTTCTTCTCAATATATTTGGTTTTAACAGCTTCTTTAACACGTATGATTTGATTTTCATAATCAATAGAACTCCAACGTAATGCAAGCAACTCCCCTATGCGCATTCCTGTTAAAAGCAAAATTGGAATAATAATTTTAAACCTTTCCTTTTCCTGAATCGCTATAAACAACTTTTCCAAGTCCGTTTTCGATATTAGACGTTCTGTAGAATTAGGCATTGACCCCGTAGGAATTTTAAACTTGTATAATGGATCCTTGTCAATATAACCATCTTGCATTGCCGTATTAAAAACAGCCTGCATAATTGTTTTAACCGATTTCAAATATTTAGTGCTCATCAATTCACCATTTTCTTTAAATCTTATTGACGAAAAAAAATCACGCATATTTTTAACTGTTAAATCCTCAATATAAGTTTCACGTGAAAAATAATTTGTTATTTTTTTACTTACTTTTTTCTCCCATTGATATGTTGCTAATGTTGAAAAAGTAGTTTTACGATATTCTAGCACCTCCTCTAAAACTACTAATAAATTATGTTTTTGCTTATTTGTCGAATTCATAATATATCGACCTCCTTAAAAAATTGATTGCAACACTTTTACAGGTATCAATATATTGAATAAAAAAGCACTTGTGGCAAAGTGCTTTTTTATTTTAACATAATTCGACATTTTTTGCAATATAATATATTATTTTTTCATTATTATTTTTCATATTTCCCTCAAATTTCTAATTATAATAAATTTTTATTATGAAGACCAGCTGTGAAAATAGAAAAAATAATGCTTTGCCGTAATTTGTAAATTTCTGTTATTGATTATATCACAAATAATTAATTTTGGAAAAAAGAATAATTAAAATATATTAATAAACCAAAGGAGAATTTGTATGAAAATAAAAAAATACTTAGTTCATGGTCTGATCGGACTAAAATTAAATTTTGTACATACATTATCACTTGACGCACAGGGAATATTAACACGAATGGTAAACCTGCCGGAATGTGATTATATAACCCTAAAGGAATTTCAAAAACGGTTTCCAAAAGACAGTCTGAATGCAACACAAAAAGGTTTAGATGAACTTGTCAAAAATCATTATGTTTTAAAAAGCAATGATGGAATTTATTCAGTAAATAAGGTTGCCATAGTGCAAAACATGTTTTGGATAGAACCAAACTTGACAGATGTTAATCATACCAACAAATAACAATTAAACAAAATTGGAGAAAAAAATGTCGACAGTTTTTAGAGTTTTTAAAACCGAAAAATTTTCCGTAATATCAAACTATCATCTTTTTGATAAACGGCTTACACATAAAGCAACGAATTTATTGACAACTATGCTTGCACTATCGCCTGTATGGGACTATACGCTTAAAGGTTTAGCATCACTGAAAAAGGACGGTATTGACGGAGTTCGTTCGGGAATTAGAGAATTAGAAAAGTTAGGTTATTTAACACGAAGACAGTTAAGAAACGAAAAAGGACAATTAGCTCATAATGAATATCTTGTTTATGAGACACCGGAATTAAATCCAAATTTTGCAAAAAGCGAAGAAAATTGCCAAGAATTACCGTCATTGGAAAATCCCATAACGGATAAAAAAATAAATTCACCGTCATTGGAAAATCCGTCAACGGAAAATCCAACGCAATTAAATACTAAATTATTAAATACTAAATATATTAATCAATCTTATCAAGATAATAATAATATTAATATTAATAATACATATAGATGCGATGAAATGGATTCGATTGATAAGATTGACAGAAAAGAAATCAAAGCTGAATTAAAAAAACAGCTGAATTATGAAAACCTCATCAGCAGGAATGAAGCTGACAAAAAACAGATAAACAGCATTATCAATATTCTGGCAGACGTTATGTCAAGCCGTTCACAAAGTATCCGCATAGGCGGAGAAAACAAACCGTTGGAGGAAGTCATTCAAAGATTTAAACAATTGACGGACAAGCATATTGCCTATGTTCTGGAATGCCTGAATAAAAATGCAGACAAGCCCAGAAACATAAGGGCGTATCTGCTGACGTCTCTATTCAACGCTCCGTCAACAATGGACTGCTATTATGCTCGTGACGCTGATCAGGCTGAAACCAAACAGTATTCTTTCGACATAGAAGAAATAAAAGCCCTTACAAATTCTTTTTCCGGACTGTAATTTGATATAAATCCAAATGGATTTTCATAAATAGCTATAAAATCGCCGTAGAGGGCACCAGCAAGCCTCAGAATCAACGAAAGGAGTTTTTTCACAAAATTTACACCCTAAATTTGAAAGTGCCTAAAAACCGCCTTAAAATCGCTCTCAGGGCATACGCTTAATTTTCATTTCCACTCCGTATTTAATCGCAGAGCCGTCTGCAAGGCTCTGTAATGCGCAAATCCATTGAAGGGAGTGATGCTATATGCACGATTTCAAACGGGCTGTAAATTGCCCGCAAATGCGTATTAACGGCATATGCCGAAAAGAAAGGAAATGAAAATGAAACAAAAATTCTGTAAAAAGCTTTTGCTGATAGTAACAGCTGTAATGATGCTTTGTTCGGCATTGCCGTTACAGACGTTCACTCAGGTTTCAGCCGCTTCGGATTATGAAATTGTAACTCTGCCTGCCCCTGACGGATACGGTCAGAAAAGCAGAACCCAGATATCCAAAAACGGTAAAATCGCAGGCGGACTGTGGTATATCATCGCCCATAACGGAGATATAGCATATTGTCTTGAACCGGGCAAGCCGATAAATTCGTTCAAGTACAAGGAAGGAACGATTTCTTTGACTCAAAATCAAAAAAAATTACTTGGTCAAGTATTCTTGTACGCCTATGCAAAAAAGCCTGCCGATCTGTACAGCTATTCGGAATATCTTCCGCAATATATAGCAACACAGTTATTGGTGTGGGAGGTTATTGCAGGTCAGAGAGACGCACAATTTAACCGTATTTCCAACGGCTATACGCCTGTAAAGGATGTTTTAAACAATTTTAAAAATGCCGAAGTATGCAAACAGGTCAAGAGTTTTTACGAAGCCTATGAAAAAAATATCAAGGCTGACGGTAAAAAGATCTCGTTTGGGTATTTTGAAAAAGAAAAAGCCGAAGATAACGTTTTCAAGTGCGGCAGCGATGGAACATACACATTCACTGACAAAAACGGTCAGCTGAATAATTTCGACGTTACAGTCAAGGACGGTTCAGTCGTTTCAAAATCAGCAACACAGCTGAAAATCAAGGCTGAAGCCAATAAAACAGCATTGATAACTATGAAGCAGAACAATGTAAATGCTTCCGGCGAACGCTGCGGAATGCTCGTACTGACAAACGGATCAAACAATCAGACTATCACCAAGCTTCAGGCTGATCCCCGTCCGTATTACGCAGCTGTAAAGGGCGTAGAAAACGGCAGCCTGTGGATAAAGAAAAGTTCTCCGGACGATAACAAGGTGGAAGGAATTACATTCCATATTACCGGTAACGGAATCGACGGAGACTACACCACAGGCAAAGACGGATATATCAGAATACCCGGTCTTAAGCCCGGCACATACAAGGTTTCGGAGAAAACCTCAAGTATTTACACAAATGTCCGTGATAAGACAGTAATAGTTGAGGCGGGAAAAACGGCGTATGTATTGTTCGTAAACACACTGAAAAAAGGTCATCTTGTTGTAACAAAATATACCGAGGATAAAGCTGAAGCCAATTTCACTTTCGGTCTTTACTCAACAACTTCTGACGGTAAGGTATATGATACTTTTGACGATAAAATAACCACCTACATACAAGGCTCAGGTTACGGAAAAGCTTCATGGACTGAATTGCCGTTCTGGACCGAAGACGGAAAAGAATTAATATACGTTCTTACGGAAAAAAATGCACCTGACAGGTATGTGACTTTAGGTGAATTCGAAGGTTCTTTGTTATCTTCAGCTGATGACAACGGACTTATGATTCATTTGGACGTGGAAAATAAATTGAAACGTTCAAGCGTTCTTATTGTCAAAAAGGATTCGGAATCCGGAGACAATATTCCACTTCCCGGAACAGAATTTCAGATACTTGATTCAAACGGAAATAAAGTAATTTTAACCGATGATGACGGTAATGAAATTGATACATTCGTGACCGATGAATCGGGACAGATTTTACTGCCCGAACCTCTGGTTTACGGTACGTATCAGTTGATAGAAACCAAAGCTCCGGACGGCTATGTTTTAGACAAAACCCTGATTGATTTTGCCATCACCGAGGACGGCGCAACAGTACAGGTAGAAAAGCAAAATACAGTCCAAAAAGGAACTATTTCAATTTCAAAAATCGGAGATGTTTTTTCATCTGTTGAAAGCGAAGAAAATTCTTCTGCTGAAAGTGAAAAAAATAAAAAAATCTACTCTCCTGTCTTTGAAGAAAATTCTTTGAAGGGCGCAAAATTTGACATTATTGCAGCTGAGGATATTTACACTCCGGACGGTAATTTAAAAGTCGAAAAAGATACGGTTGTGGACACAATCACAACAGGCTCTGACGGTACGGCAACCTCAAAGAAACTGTATCTCGGAACATACCGAGTTGTTGAAATTGAAGCTCCGGATGGATACGTCCTTGAGAACGGCGAAACCCTTGTCACTCTCGAATACGAAGGACAGGAAATAGCCGTAACCAACACAGGTACGTCCTTTAAGAACAATTACCAGCAGGTAAATATTACTCTGGAAAAGTACCTTGAATCTTCAGAAAAATACGGTATTAACGGTGAAGATTATGCACAGTACGTAAAATTCGGACTGTACGCTGCTGAAGAAATCACAGCTGCCGACGGTACGGTCATTCCCGAAAACGGACTGATTGAAACTATCGGTCTGACTGAGGATATGAAAGCGCAGTTTAACAAAAAACTGCCGTTGGGAAGTTATTATGTTCAGGAAATTTCCACAGATGAGCATTACATTCTCGACGATACAAAATATCCCGTAAATTTTGAATATTTAGGTCAGGATACGGCTGTTTCAGAAATTAAAATCAATGACGGAAAAGTTATTGATAATACTTTCAAAACAGGGCGTGTTGAAGGTCTGAAAGTTGACGCCGATGATAAGTCAAAATTATCGGGCGCAGTAATCGGTCTTTTCAATGCGGACGAAACTGATTTTTCAGAAGAAAACGCAATCGAAACTGTCGTTTCAGACGATGACGGTATATTTAATTTTGAAGAAATCATTTTCGGAAATTATCTTGTCAAAGAGATCGAATCTCCGACAGGATATGTGCTTTCAGATGAGACGTTCCCCATTGTTATTTCCGAAGATGGTGATGTAATTGAAATCACCATAAAAAATGAAAAAATCCGTGGCAGTGTTCAGGTCAAAAAATATGATTTAACAAATAAATCTAAGGCTCTGAACGGGGCAGTTTTTGAAATTTTCGCCGATAAAAACGGCAACGAAAAATTTGAAAATGATACCGATAAATCTTACGGGTTTTTGAATGAAACTGGCAGCGGAATTTATCAGCTTGACGGTGTGGAATACGGCGGATATTTCTTAAAAGAAACCGTTGCTCCGGCAGGCTATGTTATCGATGAAAATTACTACTACTTTGAGATCCGTGAAAACGGAGAAATTGTAAATGTAAGTAATGATAAATCATCGGATAAATTCTTTAACGATGTTATCAGAGGAAATGTAAACGGTCTTAAAATCAATGCAGATGATAAGACTGAATTACAGGGTGCATTGATCGGTCTTTTCGATGCAGATGAAACTGAATTTACCGAAAAAAATGCAATTGAAACTGTAACATCAGGTAAAGACGGAAGCTTCAAATTTACCGATATTGTTTACGGTAAATATAAGGTTGCTGAAATCGAAGCTCCGGAGGGATTCGTACTGTCTGAAAATGTTTACGACGTCAACATCAACGTTAACGGAGTGACCATTGAAATTACGATCCGAAACAAGCCCATTAAGGGTAATGTTCTGATCGCAAAATATGACAGCGGCAATCCTCCTCAGATTCTGAACGGAGCGGTATTTGCAGTTTACAGGGACGTCAACGGAGATAAGAAATTTACTGGCGGTACTGATGAACTGTTAGGTAATATGACCGAATCCTCTGCGGGAATTCATGAGTATAAAGATTTACTGTACGGCGATTATCTCACCAGAGAAATCAAAGCTCCGGAAGGATACACTGTCGACAGAAACTATTATGCCTTTTCTATTAAGAAAGACGGTGAAACAGTCAAAGTCGGCAACAATGCGGACGGTAACTTTTACAATAAGGATATAAAGGGAAATATAGAAGGCGTTAAGGTCGGAGAATCCGACGAACCTTTAAGCGGCGCAGTTATCGGACTGTTCTCCGACGGCGAATCCGAATTCACAGCTGAAAATGCTCTTGCAGCGGTTACCACTGAAAAAGACGGCAAATTTATTTTCAAGGACATAGTATACGGAAAATATATTGTTGCCGAGATTCAATCCCCTACAGGATATATTCTTACAGAAGAAACATTCCCTGTTTCTATCAGTAAAAATAACGAGGTAATTACTGTAAAAATCAGTAATGAAAAAATCAGGGGCAATATCGAAGGTATTAAGATCGGAGAATCCGACGAACCTCTTGCTGGAGCAGTTATCGGACTGTTCGCCGATGGTGAATCCGATTTTTCAGCCGATAAAGCTGTAAAATCTGTTACAACAGATGAAAACGGCAAATTTGCCTTTGAGGACATTGAATACGGCAAATACATTGTTGCTGAAATTCAGTCTCCGGAGGGATATGTACTTACATCTGAAACATTTCCGGTAAGTATTGAAGAAAACGGTCAGGTAATAACCGTTAAAATTCATAACGAAAAAATCCGTGGAACAATAGAAGGCGTTAAGGTCGGAAAATCCGACGAACCTCTTGCAGGAGCAGTTATCGGATTATTCGCCAATGGCGAATCCGAATTCACTGCTGAAAACGCTCTTGCATCGGTTACCACTGAAAAAGACGGCAGGTTCATATTCAAAGATATTGAATACGGAAAATATATTGTTGCCGAAATTGAATCGCCGGAGGGATATATTCTTACTGAAAAAACCTTCCCTGTTTCCGTCAGCACAGATAATGAAGTAATTACTGTCAAAATCAGTAATGAAAAAATCAAAGGCAATATTGAAGGTATTAAGGTCGGAGAATCCGATGAACCTTTAAGCGGAGCAGTTATCGGTCTTTTCGCCGACGGGGAATCTGATTTAACCAACAGAAACGCTCTGGGTACTGTAACTACTGACGAAAACGGTAAATTTGTTTTTGAAAATGTAGAATACGGCAAATATATAATTGCTGAAATACAGCCTCCTGAAGGATATATTCTGACTAACCAGATCTATCCTGTGGAAATCAGTCAGAATACTCAAATCAGTATTACTATTGTCAACGTAAAGATCAAAGGCATCGTTGAGATAGAAAAATACGATTCTCTTACTGATGAAAAGCTGTCCGGCGCTGAATTTACTGTGTTTACAGATACAAACGGCAACGGTAAATTTGACGAGGGCGAACAGTACGGAGTTCTGGAGGAAGTTGAAACAGGCTTGTACAGGCTTGAAAATATTCCGTACGGCAGTTATTTCTTAAAGGAAACCAAATCTCCTGACGGATACTATATTGATGATAATTATTATAACTTCAAAATTGAAAACAACGGAGAAGTTGTAAAAATCACAAACAATGATTTGTCAGATAAATTTGTAAATCAAAAAATAACTACCACTACGACTACTACGGTCACTACTACAACTACCTTTACATCCGGAACCGTTCCGTATGTGACATATAATAATCCTTCACCGCTGACAGGAAGCAAAAAGATTCCAGCCGCTGTTTTCATTACAGGTCTGACTGCTTTCGGAGGCATGCTGCTTTTCAAACACAGAAAGCAGAATAAAAAATAAGTTGATACTATAATTAACTTTCTTTCATCATAATTATTCCTCATATATAACTATTTTTCCTTTAAAGAGCGCTTCCCGTCTTTCGGGAAGCAGACTCTTTATATTTATAATGGTGGTGATCAAATGCAAAATGAAGAAGTATCCAGACAAATATATTCAGTTGTCTGCAATACCGCAAAACAAGGTTTGCAGATGGCATTGAATTATTTTATGAATAAAAGTATTTACGGTAAAATTACTCAAAACGGACAAAAACCCGAACTTCCCCATGGCGAACAAAGCCTGCAATCTCTGTATCAGCATGGTCAGCCTATGCTTAGTATTGTTGTTAATGGAGACGAAAAGCTTCACGAATTCCGAAAAACAGCTTCAAAATATAACTTGGATTTTGCAATTCAGCATGATCCGGAAACTAAGAAACATACTGTATATTTCAAATCCCGTGACAACAGCGTTATAGATAAAATCCTAACAAAATACGGCGAACAAAGCTTAGAGGATTTACAGTTCCAAAAGCAGCCGCTTAGCAGCGTGGATATCAGCGGCGATTCATCTCTGAGAAATTTCAGGGATATTGCAGCACGGTATAACGTTGATTTTGCAGTAAAACAAAATCCTAAAAGCAAACAGTATGTTATTTTTTTTAAAGCAAGAGACAGCGAAGTTATGGAACGAGTGTTTAGGGAATATAAAGAACATGATTTAAAGGCTAAGGATTCAGTTTTAGAGAAATTGGCGGGTAATCAGGAAAAAGTTAAGGAAATGGCAAAGGAAGCTGAGAAAACTATAGAAAACGGTGTTAAAAAGGGAATGGAAAAAGTACATGAAAACATTGAAAGAACACTTTAACAGTTTCCTGCAAAAGAAATATATAATTCCTCTGGTAATATCAGTTATTTCCTTTGTTGTAATGAACAAAACGTGTTGGTGTTATCATAATCTTTCGGGAGACGCTTTTACAAGGATTTACATAATTGCTGAAAATCCTCTGCAAATTTTCGGACTTCCGCTGATAAGCCTTGACAGCAACGATCTTCTTTTCCCCTTCCTTATAGCCTGCATGATATATATTCTCATTGTAACCCGAACTCAAAGGCAAATGAGAACCGGAGAAGAATACGGTTCTTCAAAATGGGCAGACAAAAATGAAATAAGGAAATTCATGGATCCAAATCCATGGAAAAATGTTATTTTGACTGCTACAGAAGGTCTTACCTTGAAGGATTGGCGGATTATTCCTTTTAACGGCAGAAATAAAAATATTCTCATTGTAGGCGGTCCGGGAACAGGAAAAACAAGATTTTTTGTAATTCCAAACCTTATGCAGCTGAACAGTTCATATGTTATAACCGATCCGAAAGGAACGATTTTACCCGATGTAGGCACATTGCTTCATAAAAAGGGAAAGTACGTTATAAAAATACTGAATCTCAAAGATTTCAGCAAATCTTTGCATTATAATCCCCTTGCGTACGTAAAAACTGAACTGGATATCTTAAAATTTTCCAATATGCTCATCGAAGCAACAAGGGCTCCGGACGAAAAACAGGACTTCTGGGTAAAGGCAGAACGACTGCTTTATCAGGCGGTTTTAGGACTTATAATCTTTGAAGCTCCTCCGGAAGAGCGTACCATGAATACCCTTGTAGAGATCATTGACGCTTCCAAAACACGTGAGGACGAAGGATATATGAATGCAGTTGATATGCTGTTTGAGGATCTGGCAGAAAGGAATCCAAATCATTTTGCAGTAAGACAGTACAGGAAGTATAAGCTTTCAGCCGGAAAATCTGCTAAATCAGTATTGCTGTCATGCGGCGTACGTCTCTCTCCGTTTGATATTCAGGATATAAGAGACCTTATGACATATGATGAAATGGAACTGGACAAAATAGGCGACCGCAAAACTGCGCTTTTCGCTATTACTTCCGATACCGACACTTCTCTTAACTTTATTGCATCGTTTATGTATATGCAGATGTTCAATTTACTATGCGATAAGGCTGATAACAGAAGAAAAGGAAAGCTTAAAGTTCCCGTAAGATGTATATTCGATGAGTTCAAGAATCTCGGTAAGATACCAATGTTTGAAAATCTGATTACTACTATCCGTTCAAGAAATATTTCAGCCTGCCCTATCGTACAGACAAAATCTCAGCTGAAAGCAATATACAAAGACGACGCTGAAACTATTGCAGGAGGCTGTGACAGTATGCTGTTTCTCGGAGGTCAGGAAAAATCGACTCTTAAAGATGTGGCAGAGCTTCTCGGTTCTCAGACAATCGATATTTTAAATTCATCACGTTCCTATGGTAGAAATCGAAGCGATACGTCGAATTATCAGAAAACAGGACGAAAGCTTCTGGACGAATCTGAAATATTCAGAATGCCCGGTGAAAAGTGTATCTTAACAATACGAGGAGCAAATCCGTGGTATTCCGATAAATACGATATTACCACGCACCCGAACTACAAATATCTTGCGGATTACAATGACCGCAATTATTTTGATATTAAGAAATATATTGCACGTTACAGATCAAACGCCGATTTTAAAATCGGAAAAAAAGATAAAATTACAGAAATTAAAACAGTTGAAAATTCGCCATTGGCGAATTAAGGATTTAGGAGGTCAAAAATGGACGTTTTTATACAAACAGTTGAAATAATGGGAGATATGTTTTTTGTGGGCGGATTGATAGTACTTATTATAGGCGCTTCGCAGTTATTTATGTCCTTGAGTTCGCAGAGTTCAGATACAAAAAGTCACTCAGGTCTGCTTCTTGCATCAGGTATAGGATTAATGACAATAGGAAAAGTTCTGATACCCATGATATCTACTCAGGTAAGCTTTTAGTTGAATAGAGGTGATTTTATTTGGGAGATATATTAGATTCAATTGAAAATAAAATTATCGGCTGGCTTCGCAGTGCGGTAGAAGAATGTCTGACAGGATTATTTGATGATATGACCGACGCTTCCCTTTATGCAAGCGATCAGCTGGAACAGACACCGGAGACATGGAACAGCGGTATTTTTGCATTGGTAAAGCAAATTTCAATAGAAGCTATCGTCCCGATCGCAGTTATCATACTGTCTATAGTAATATGCCATGAATTTATTACACAGCTTCTGGACAAGTCAATACGTGAAATGGACATCGAAGTTGTAGCTAAGATGGCATTTAAATTATGTTTCGGCATTTTTATTATGAATCATGTTTTTGACATCACAATGGGTATTTTTCAATTGGGACAGCAAGCCGTCAGGATCACGGAATATGTAATATTAGGTGAAACGGGGCATATGGGACATGATCTATACGGTATATTTGAAGATCAGATAAAAGATCTTGGGGTCGGACAAATGCTTATAGTTTTACTGGAAGCGATAGTAATAGATATTATTACTAAGCTTGCAAGTATAATTGTAATAATTATCGTAACATCAAGAATGATCGAAATCTACATATACTGCTCTATTTCTCCTCTGCCCTTTGCTACTCTCACTAACAGAGAATGGGGAAATGTCGGACAAAACTTCTTAAAAAATCTGTTTGCTCTTGCATTCCAAGCATTCGCTATGATGTTATGTTTGGGAATTCACAATGGTCTTATAAACAATATTATCATTTCTAATTCGGATTCCCTCAACTGGACTTTGCTTCACTGCACCGGTATCAGCATCGTTGTTGTTCTTCTGCTTTGGAAATGCGGCAGTATTTCTAAATCTATTTTTAATGCTATTTAGGAAGAGGTTTATATTATGAAAAAGAATGTAAAGAAAATACTTGCAATCGGAGTAGGACTTACAATGGTATCTGCATTGACGGTCGGCTGTGATCAACAATCAGACAGGGTGTCCTACAACATTTCAAAACAGGCTGATAATTTCAATGTTATAAGGCAAATCACAGTTATTAACTGTATTCAGGGCGATGTTATGTTCCAGATGACCGGTAAGATGTCTTTAAGAGTTGATACTGCAGAGAATCAGCTTGAGATTACTGTGGAAGATGAAAACGGTTCGTACAAAAAGCACTTTATAGGACTTTCGGACAATGTCACATATACAGTTGAGGATGTTACTGATAATTATGTTGACAATTATCACTACACTCTTAATTTCAATCCTAAAATGTGGAATCCGATTGATGTTGAAACTATAGATTAAGCGTTATAAATTCATTTATATATTTTTTAACATATCTTTCTTAATCTTTGAAATTCTCACTTTTCCAATTGGAATTATATATAAGATAGTTAGGAGGTAAACATGGAAAATAATTTTGTTCAGGGTGTTCACGGTAAATACAATTTTTATGTAATTGCCTTTGATTCGCAAAATCATTTTACTAATTACGGCAATGAGCATATTGATTTGACCTTGAAACAAGCTCAGGAGATTTACTCTAAAACAGTACTTGAAAATCCAAAGCATGTAAACACAATGCTTGGAGTAGCATATAGTGCAGAAAAACCGGAACGTGACAGATACGGAACAGACGCAGTTGACCTGCTTCAATGCATTGACGGAAAAATAAAATTATGCGAGGATTACAAACAATCTCCTCTGCTAAGCAACGAAGGACTTATTGCGGTTAATACTGTAAATATCCTGAAAAAAAGCATCGGAGATTTGCAGAAACATCTTGATAAGAACAGCAGTCAAAAATCAGTTTCTCATCAGAAACCGCACAGCATTAGCAGTCAATCCAATTCACTTCTCGGTAAGCTTCGTGATAATCAGGCAAGGTTAAACGAAAGCGAATATTCCGATGGAACATCTGCTTATTTGGAAAATATATAAATTAAATTCGCCATTGGCGAATTTTCAAAGGAAGTGATCAAAATTGTACATACAATTTACAAAGGACATAAACAAAATCCGTAATACTGTTTTCTTTGGATTAACGATCAGAGAAATAATTGTATTTATTATATCCGGATTAACAGCATTCCTGTCGTTCCATTTCACAAAACGATTCATTCCCACAGGAATGGCTCTTTATATAATAGTACCTATAATGGCAATTGCATGTTTTTTTGTCTTTTATAACAAAAATACACTCAAATTCGAACGGCTTATTTTTAATAAATTAAAAAGGATTTTTTGCAGTTCTAAAATCCGTACTTTTCAAACAGAAAATATTTACGAAATAATTGAAAAAAAGGAGAATTCAGAAAATGCTGGGAACAAAGGAATTAAAAGTTCCGATAAAAAACATAAAGCAGTTAAAAAGCATGCTGCCCAAAACCGTTCAGCAGACTATACCGTTTCTGGACATGCGCAAAGACGGAATATGCATGGTAAAAAACGATTATTACACAAAAACTCTGCAATTTAACGATATAAACTATGAACTCGCAGGAGATGAGGAACAGGAAGCTATATTCAATCGTTACTGTCGTTTTTTAAACCAGTTTGAAAGCAACATTGATATTCAATTTACCTTTCAGAATAAGGTTATTGATTTAAAAGAATTCAGAAAACAAATCAAGCTTCCCGATAAAAAAGGTGAATCTGACAAAATTAAAGAATACCGGCAGGAATATCAGGAAATGCTTTACAGTCAATTTGAAAAGAGAAGCAGCGGAACCATTAAAGTAAAATATCTGACTTTCGGAGTTCATGAAAAAAACTTCAGGAAAGCTAAGGCTTCTCTTGAGCGTGAAGAGCTTAAAATTATCCGGATCTTTAAGCGTATGAATGTTAATGTTCATTCTTTAAACGGATTTGAAAGGCTTAAGCTTCTGAAAGAAAGTCTGCATCCGCTTCACCCGATTCCTTTTAATTTTGACTGGAAATCAAGATATACCTCCGGTATTTCCGTAAAAGACAGTATCGCTCCGACTTCTATGGACTTCAGCAAACTTAACTGCTTCAGAATAGGAAACAGTTACGGCGCTGCTTATCATGTATATATTGATTCAGCCGAAATTTCCGACAGAATAATCGAGGAAATTATGACTGTTGAGGGAAACGTCGCAGTAAATATACATACTCATTCCCTGGATCAGAATAAAGCATTACGCTTTGTATCGCACAAGCTTACTAACGCTCAGGCTGTAAAAATCGGAAAGCAGCACAAAGCAGCCGATCAGGGACATGACGGTGATATTCTTTCCTTGGATCTTGTCGATGACATAAACGCAGCTAACAGTATTTATGACAGCTTAACTAAACGTAATAACAGGTTCTTCATTACAATTCTTTTGGTTACGGTTTATGCTGCAAAGCCCTCGGAACTTTGTGAAATTGAGAAGGATATACAGTCCATCGTTCAGAAGTATCATTGTGAATTGAAATCTCTTGATGATTTGCAAGAGGAAGGAGCAATGTCTTCTCTGCCTATAGGTATAAACAAAGTTAAAATAAACAGGTCGTTTACAACAGTTGAACTTGGAGCGTTTATACCGTTTACCACTCAGGAAACTTTTACTCCCAACGCAACATACTACGGCTTTAACCCTCTTTCCAACAGTATGCTTACACTAGACAGAAATAATCTGATAAACTACGGTGCTTTGATTCTCGGCATGTCCGGAACAGGTAAGTCATTCACTGCCAAACGTGAAATCCTTGATAAATATTTCCGTACTAATGATAACATTATAATCTGCGATCCGCAGGCTGAATATATTACACTGACTAAAGAACTTGGCGGTACTGTAATCGAAATTTCCGCAACATCTAAACATCATTTAAATCCTTTTGATATAAATTTAAGAAGCTATGAAAAAGGCGATGATCCTGTTGCAATCAAATCTCAATTTATTCTTTCCATGTGTGAAGCGGCTATAGGAAACCTCGAAGCTGCCGAAAAGTCAATAATTGACAGATGCATAAGGAAAATCTATCAGAAATATCTGGACGATCCCAATCCTGAAAATATACCTGTTTTTAAAGATCTGTACAATGCATTGAGAAGCGTTGAAAACAATCTGCATGCGCAGGACGTTGCAGACGCTTTGGAGATTTTTGTAACAGGTTCTCTCAGCGTTTTTAATCACAGAACAAATGTAGATGTTAACAATCGTATTTTATGTTTCGACATTAGGAAACTTTCCGAACATCTTCATAAAATGGGTATTTTGGTTATTGTAGATTACGTCTGGAACAAAATTTCCAACAGCAGAGACAAAAATCTCAGTACATGGTTTTATGTTGACGAGTTTCATTTGCTTCTGAACGATCCTCTGACTGCCGCATATTCTACGAAAATGTGGAAAGAGCTGAGAAAATGGGGCGGTAAACCTACCGGAATTACTCAGAATGTTACAGATGTTCTTCTCTCTCATCAGGTAGAAAATATTCTTAAAAATTCCGCTTTTATAGTGCTGTTAGGACAAGCCGCCGGAGACCGTGAAATACTTGCGGAACGTCTGGGCATCTCTCCTCAGCAAATGGAATACATTACCGATACCGGTGTAGGCGAAGGACTTATTTACTATATCGACAAACATCAGCACGGAACTATTATTCCGTTTAAAGATGAATTTCCTACAGACAGCAAGCTATACAAGCTTATGTCAACAAGTAATGACTATGATTAATTCAGGGGTTTTTAAATTCGCCATTGGCGAATTTTCAAAGGAAGTGATATCTTGGCAATAAATAAGAAAGCGTTAAACAAAAGATATGCTAAAAATGTCTATAGCAAGCGTAAAAAAGTCAAGTCAGTAAAATCAAATTATAATTCAGTCTATAATTCAGTCCCAACGGCTGTTTCAAAATATACTGCATATTCAAATAGCGGCAGCAAAAAAAGTGCCAATGAAGATGTTTCACAATCCGCTATGTTTTCATCTGCCAAAGCAGTAAACTTTGCAGCCCACAATGTTAGTCAGCTGCCGAAGTCTGAAACGGCTTGCTTTTTTAATTCTTATAAAACAAGTCATACCTCCGGTCTTTCTCAAGCAGAAAATATTTCAAACAAAAGTAATTTTCTGAATGTTTCATCTTCAGGTAAAAATGAAAAAGACAAAAATTATAAAAAACGAACATATGAGAGAAACCGCCGGAGATTATATAAATCTAAACGAAAACGTCTCAGTACCGTCAAGGCATATAAAAGCGCCGCTTCAAAAGCCAAAGCATTAAAAAAAGTCATTGCAGGTATTGTAAAAGTTCTTTCAAGTGGAAAAGTTTTATTGGTAATGGGATTATCTGCACTCACAGTCGTATTAATAGCAGTCCCGATTATATTATTTTTAATGATATTTACATCAAGCAGCGGAAATTTTGTGCAGGATTATTTAATAGATGTTATCGCCGCCTATCCTGCTGATGAAAACGACATTACACGTGTAAATCTGCACTGGCAGTCACTGATCGTATCTCTGAAAGAACAGCATAAAAAGGTACCTGAAACAGTCACAGGACATTATGATAAAAAGCATTCCGAAATTGCAGATATTATGGAGGATAACAACAGAGTACTTTCATTCATATCCGCTTATTATATGGGAAAAAGATGGACTTTCAACGAAGAAGTTCAGAATCTCGTCACGCAGATTTTTACAGAAATGTACGTTATAGAATACAATTTTGATTCTGAAACAAAAAAGCAGACTAAAACCGTTCAAATTCCGGAAAATGAATTGCCCTCTCCTCTCCCGGACAATTACACTGTTTTGAGTACATACAACGGTATATGCAACGTATATATAACAGAAAATGTAACTACCGTTACGTTAAATTACAATATTACTGAAAAAGTATCATGGGACGAGATTCTGAACAAATATCTTGACCAGAATCAGCGTGAAAAATATAAAAATTATTACGATCGCAAGGGCGGCGCTATTAAGGCTTTTTCTTCTCCCTTTGCATTTGACTGGTCAAATACTATTACATCTCCATTCGGCTACAGGACATGGGACGACGGCAGTACGGAATTTCACAAGGGTCTTGATTTCGGTGTTCCCAACGGTACGGAAATACTGGCTGTAGCTGACGGAGTTGTTGAAGTCGGTACAGGCTGCAATCACAACTACCCCAAAGACGGCAGCTGCGGCTGCAACGGAGGCTTCGGAAATTATGTGGAAATACAATGCGAAAACGGTACTCTGATTCTTTACGGTCATATGTCTCAGGTTGCCGTACAGAACGGTCAGACTGTAAAAAACGGTCAGGTTATAGGATACTCAGGCTGTACCGGTTGGTCTACAGGATTTCACTGTCATTTGCAAATGGTCAAGGACGGAGAGTACATAGATCCTTTGGTATTTATCCGTCCGTATACAGGCGCTCCGGCTGAAAAGGAGGAAAATAATTAATGAATTCTACTGAAAAAAGAATAGATAAATTAAAACAGGAAAAGAAAAAGGTAGACGAAAATATTTCAAAGCTAAAAAAGAAATCTGCCGATATTTCAGGACAAATTGAATCTCTGGAAAATGAAAAAATCGTTACTGCGTTCAGGTCTTCGGGATTTAGCATTGAAGACGTAATTACTACTATTTCTATGATGAAATCAGATGATAGCAAGGAACAAAATGTTGTTCCTATCAAGGAGGAAGTAAAAGCACAATGAAAATCAAATATTTTATATTATCCGGAATAATTTCTTCTGCAATACTTTCTATGACTGTATTTGCAGAACCGGAAAAAACCGAAAAAGAAACAGAGCCCACAATAGCAGTCACTGAGGTCAGTAAAACCGTACAGGAAACCACTTCAATTACAGAATCAACAACTGCCGCCGTTACGACGTCAACCACAGAAAAAACTACTACTCCCAGTTTTTACGATGAAATACTCGCTTATGTAGGCGAAGAAAATGCTCCGGTACTTAATGAAAATCTTGACAATAATGCTATGACAATTGACAGCAGTACTATTGATTACAGTAATAAATCAATGTATACCATTACTACACGTTCCGGAGACGTTTTCTATTTAATCATAAACTCAGACGGTTCTGTGTATTTTCTCAATCCTGTTGATACCGCTGATCTGACTGCTATGCTTTCAGATTCCAATGATAACAAATTGAATGAAAATGCTCTTGAAAACATAGAGCAGTTTGAATCTGCAACTGAAAATGAAAAAACTGTTTCAAGTACTGAAACTGAAACAATTAAAAATGAAAAGAAACCCAGCATGGCAAAAAATATATTATGGATTATTGCCGCTATTATAATCAGTCTTATAGTAGGTGCAGTTATCACATTCATTAAGAAAAAACGCCAAACAAACAAATTTGATAATGATTATTTTGATGATGACGATTCAGACGCTGATTACAGTGATAACGATTCCATAGTTGAATACGAAGAAGCTGCTGAGGAATCTGATATTACCAAAAGTACATCGGAAATTCAAAGTAACAGCGATGATTTAGAAGAATATCTTGACGATTAAAAAATTCGCCATTGGCGAAAAAGGAGTTTATATATGAAATTAATATCAGAAAACAAAATTGATGCTTTGGGAAGAGTGACACTCCCTGCACAAATTCGGCATAAATTAGGTATGGATAAAGGTGACAGCGTAGATATATTTGAAGATAACGGCAAAATCATAATTAAAAAACATAATAAATCGTGTATTTTCTGCGGACATTCTAAAAACTTAACAGAATACAATCATAAGCATATTTGCAGTAACTGTCTGGATAATTTGAAAAAATAATGGCTCCGGCTTCTGCCGGAACCCAATTCGCCATTGGCGAATAGAAAGGATAGTTGATTTGGAAATTATAATAAAATTTATTTATTCAAATGCAATTTACAATTATATTCTTTTTCCGATCTGGCTGATAATTCTATGCGGTACATTTATATTATTTATAATAATGTTTTTCCATTTTTCTTCATTTGATTTAAAAGGATTTTTAAAATCTAAAATCAGTATAATAAAAAAATTATTTATTATATGCTTGATTGCTGCACCATTATCATTTCTTTCAATCTCATATTACAGATTTTATTATGAAAATCAAACTCATGAACTTTATATAGAACTTGATAAACTAGGAGATGAAAAAAAAGCATTAATGTCTAAATTAGCTGAAAAGATTGATGATGAAAGATGGATAAATTCAATAAAATCAGGAAGAGTATTATTTTGTTCTCCCGAAAATTTATTACAATTAGCCGATAACAAAAATATTAATTATTTAAATGATTACTCTGACAAATTACATGACATTGAAGAAGAGATTTATATTAATTTAAAAAAATTTTAATATGCTTATGAACACTGTCCGGACTCTGAACACTTAAAAGATGAAGAATCCATTTATGATTTTTGTGTATATTTTAATGTATTAGATAATAAATAATTCGCCAATGGCGAATAGAAAGGACTGTTAATGAAATTAGTCATAGCTGAAAAACCCAGCGTCGGAGCAAATATCGCTTCCGTACTGGGTGCAAATATAAAAAAGCAAGGTTATCTTGTGGGAAACGGTTATATAGTTTCATGGTGCGTAGGTCATTTAATAGAGCTTGCCGAACCGGAAGCCTATGGAGAAGAGTATAAAATCAAACCGTGGATCACGGACTGCCTTCCCATCATTCCTGAAAAATGGAAATTTGGTGTTATCAAAGAAACAAGCTCTCAGTACAAAAACCTGAAATCTCTTATGAATGATCCATGTGTTGATGAAGTTATATGTGCCACCGATGCAGGACGTGAAGGAGAGTGTATTTTCAGATATGTGTACAAGCTTTGCAGATGCTCGAAGCCTGTCAAGAGACTTTGGATTTCTTCAGTTGAAAAAAATGATATTATAAACGGTTTTAAGAATTTGAAAGACGACAGCGATTATGACCGTCTTTTTCAATCAGGATACGCAAGAAGCAAAGCCGACTGGCTTGTCGGCATGAACGGTACTCGCCTGTTTTCAGCAATGTACAATAATTTTCTTTCTGTAGGACGTGTACAGACTCCTACATTAAAAATCATTGTGGATCGTGAAAATAAAATTAACAATTTTAAATCAGAAAAATATTATACCGTACTTCTGAATTGCGGAGAATTTACGGCTGAATCTGCAAGAATTCCTGATTTACCGACGGCTAAGAAAATCCTGCAAAATGTTAATACAAGTACGGCATTTATTAAGTCAATAAAAAAGGAATCTAAAAAGGTTAGTCCTCCGAAGCTTTTTAATATTGCGGATTTACAGAAAACTGCTAACCGTCTGTTTGGATATACCGCTAAGCAAACTCTTGACTATGCACAGTCCCTTTATGAAAAAAAGCTTATTACATATCCCAGAACCGACAGTAATTATGTCAATTCAAGCATTAAAGACAAAATCATTCAGCTGACCGCTGCTGCATCTGGAATTATGTCCACTGAAATTTCATTTACGCCTGACGCAGACAGAGTAATAAATGATGAAAAGGTTACAGATCATCATGCTTTACTGCCTACATTATCAGCAGCTGATGCAGAATCTGAAACTGTCCCTGATTCTGAAATGAAAATACTGCGGCTTATCTGTTCTCAGCTGATCTATGCAGTTTCTCCAGAACATATTTATGAATCTACAGCTATAACGGTAAGCTGTTCCGACACTGATTTTACCGCACTGGGAAAGAAAATTTCTCAAATGGGTTGGAAAGAATTTCAGTTAAAATTTGTTTCATTCCTCACCGGTAAAGAAATGTCTGTTAAAGAAACTATATTTACAGATAACATTGTCGAAGGACTTGTGATTGAAAATCATACTGAAAAAATCGCAGATCATCAGACAACCCCTCCGAAACGCTATACGGATTCCTCTTTGATATCCACTATGGAACGTGCCGGAAACGAGGACTATGAAGATGAAAACGTCGAAAAGAAAGGAATCGGTACTCAGGCAACGCAGGCTGGTATTATTGAAACCATAATAAAGCGTGGTTATGTAGAACGTTCCGGTAAAAATCTTTGTCCGACGCAAAAAGGCATAAGTCTGATCGAAGCAGTACCGGAAGAAATAAAGTCTCCGAAAACTACTGCTATTTGGGAAAGTAAACTTCAGCTTATTGAAAAAGGCGAATACTCCCCTGACGATTTTATGAATGAAATAAATGAATTTGTTAAAAGTCTTGTTGATACTTACAGCAAAGAGGATAACATAAATAAAGATCTGTCATTCAGAGCTGAACGAAAGGTCATAGGTAGATGTCCAAAGTGCGGTAAAAATGTTGTAGAATATCCTAAATCTTATGGTTGTGAGAGCGGAAAAGACGGGTGCGAATTTGTTATATGGAAAAAAATCTCAGGAAAAACCATTCCGGAAGGAGCTGCACGTTCTCTTCTGGATTACGGAAAGTCCGCAAAGCTTAAAGGCTTTAAGAAAAAAGACGGAAGCGGTACATTTAGTGCATATCTTGTGTTGGATAAAGAATTTAAAGTAGCTTTTAAGTTTAAATAAAAAATTCGCCAATGGCGAATTGGAAAGGAAACTTATGAAAAATAATATCAAATCAAAAAATGTACGTATTGGTGGTATAGGACATGGTGAAGAAATGATAAATATAAATTTCAACAATGAAAAATATTTTAAATTTAGTCAATTCTGTTCAAAAAATAAATTGACTTATAATATATTGAATAAATCAGATTCACATGTTTTAATTTCTTGCAATAAAAATATTTATTCTCTATTTAAAGATCATTAAATTTCTTATATAAAATATTATTGTTATATACTCGAAGCTGTAATTGTTTCATTAATTATGAAGCTTCTGTAAAATTCGCCAATGGCGAATTGGAAAGGAAAGATAAGATTGAAAATTATAAAAAAAATATTTATGCATATTATCGGCTTATTCAACCCATACGAAGATAATAAATATAAAGATTATGTACGCAACTATAGAAAAAAATATTTTAATCAATATTATTCGCCAATGGCGAATGAAAAGAAAGGAATTAAAAAATGAGTAACGAAGAATATTTAAATAATATGAATGTTCAGTATTCACCTGAAGAAAATGAAGATAATTATGAGCACAGTGATTCAAACAATCCCGAACTAAACCGTGGTATTATTACACGGTTTCTGGATTCCAAATTAGATACCTATAATGACAGAATCAGTAGTCTCGAAGAAAAAAATACACTTCTCAATGAAAAAATTCAGAGAAATCAAAGCAAAATTGATAAATTTAACTCCAGAATTGCAAAACTGGAAAAGCAAAATATCTTTCTTAGATCCATAGCACAAGCTTATCCCCAGTATAAAAAGGCAGTTAATTTGTTAATTGAAAAAAATATTGATAAGATAAACAATCTTAAAAATAAGAAAATTCCTGCAAAGTTCAATAAGATTGAAAAACACAAAGCTAGTATTAAATATAACGAAAATCAAATATATAAATTACAACTTAAAGTAAAAACCTGTGAAAACATAAAAGAATACTTTCACAGCTTCAGCATTAAAAATCCTGAGCTTCGTCATGACAAGTTTATGAACTGCTTAAAATCTATTAACGATTCGTCAAAATATAAACTTGAAAATAGACTGTACCAGTTTGAAAACAAATTAGACAGTTTAAATGCTAAGCTTGAAACTAACAGATACATGCAAAAACATATTGGTAATAACCCTAAAATGCTTGAATACCTTCAATCCAAAGAAAAATCTTATTTGAATAAAATCACAAAATTGGAACGGAAAACTGAAAAAATTAAAACAAAGCTTGATAAGTATCAGACATTAAGTAAAGGTATACAGGGTATTGAAACTGAACCTCCTGCAAATAAATCTCAGCACATTGAAGAAATGATGAGTAAAAACGAAAGCGTTAACAATTCTCTTGCTGAAATTGTTGCTAATCTTTCGGAATCCTCCATTACAGACCGTGTTGTATTATCAAATGCTGCTATTATAAGTGATTTGAATATACATATTTCACGTGAACCTATTCAGACAGAAAAAACTGCTGCCATGAAAGAAAACATTTCAGAAAAGCAGCCGGTTCAAAGTTCTGAAATTAGCGAAAAATCTGTAAAAGTAAATGAATCTGCTGCTGAAAAACAATCTGTTAAAAGTGCCGATATTACTGTTAATAATTCAAACAAGATAACAAAAGATATATTCGATTTTGAAAGTGCCAAAATATTCAAGTCTGATAAATCCCCAAAACATGAAGATTATGTACGTAATGATTTTGCAAGAATTGAATTAAAAATGAACGACGCTTTATGGGAACGTTTTGCTGAAAATGGACTTGTTTTAGATGATACAAGTATAAACAAAGTTATCTTTGAAACCAGCAACAATGGAATGGGATTCGGTAAATTTTATATACCTACCTCGAAGCCATATTTTGTACCTGCTTCTATTCCTGCTGATAAAATTTTAACTGCTGCGGAGCGTTCCGTTATTAAAGATGTTACTTCTAAATTACTTAGTAAACAGACAGAAAAAACTGCTGCCGTGAAAGAAAACAACTCAACCAATCAAGCTTCACAATCAAAAAACAAAAGCAATATTACAGATAAAAAAGATAAGACTTCCTCTGTATTAAATTCCAAAACAAAGTCTTTGCTTGGTGAGCTTTATAATAATCAGGGCAAGCTATCTGAAATAAACAAAACTGCTGATTTAGGTAAAAATATGACTAAAACCCCAGAAGTATCGTTATAAAAAATTCGCCAATGGCGAATTGAAAGGCAATTAAAATGATTAATCAGTTAATAGCAGATTATGAAAATACACTTTGTACAGAAGAAATGAATCTTGTAGTAGGCTTCTATAATACTGTAGGAGATTTTGACGCAGCTATGGTTTTATGTGAAAAATTGTCTGCCAAAGGTTATGGAAAATCTCTTAACAAAGCAAATAAAAGCAGTACGGCAGCAGTCAGTGAATATATTTCAAAGTACCAGATTGCAGATATTACCGGAACATCTGTAGAGTACATAGAAGCCCTTCCCTTTGATATTCAGGACGAACTGCTGGACTGCTATGAATCTGACTCAGATAACAAAAATCTTTTTAAAATACTTGATTTAGAGTACAAGCCTGAAAAAGTTGAAGTTAAAAATAATCAGGTCAAAAAAAGACCGTCATTGCTGAAAAAACTGCGATATTATCAGAATTTAATTAATCTTCAGGAACAGCAAAATAATTAAATTCGCCATTGGCGAATTGGAAAGGAAAAATAATTTTGAATAAGTTCAAATTCGTAAAAAATGGCTACGTCGGTCATATGATCTGGAGTATCCGTGACATACATGGAATGACAGAAAAAGAACTAGGCATAAAAGCGGGATTTAGTAGATTTACAGCTGAACGTAAAATCGCATTGTGTGAAGGTAATAGAAAAATCCTAAAAGATAAAGATATGAAAAAAGTTGCAAAAGCGCTTAATGTTCACCCCTTTGTTCTAAGAAATGAGCTTCCGTCACATGACGAACTCTCGGCAATTTATATGCTGTTTTACCTCCATGAAAATTCTTTTATTACATTCCGTACATTTAAAGATAATATTTACATCAAATTTTATTCCACTTTTATAAGTGACTTCCTTAAACAATGGGATATACAGTATAAGCGATACTTTAAACATGAAATAACATATAAGGAATATATGCAATGGTTAGTAAGCTTGCCTGATAGAATGTCAAGCAAGGAATTAGATTTACAAAAATAAAATAATTATTATGAGAAAATTTATAAATCAGATTCAAGATAATCTAAAATACAATTATAAATTGGATATTTTCCTATTTTTTCTTTATAAATTCTTTTACTATCCAAAAGTTTCAAATAAGCATTTGGAAGAAACAGTATTTCTTGTTCTTGAGATCTTCCCGAAACATTTGTAACATAAGCACCGTATGTACCTTTGGGCAAATAAATACGTAATATAGCTTCATATCCATGATCCAATTCAAAGTTACTAATTAAGCTTGTACTTAAAAAACCTTTATTTCGTTTCCAAAAGTCTTTTTTTCTGTCAATTTTCAGTTCTCTTATAAAGGAATTTAAAACGCCACGATAAACCACTATATTTTCAGGTATTCTTGGTGCTAATGCTATAGAAATAAGCATTGTGTTAATTTTAATTTTATATAAATCACTAGCATTATCTAATCTTTCATCCCATAAGCTTCCTCTATAGTAGAAAATGAGCGATATGAAGATTTATCTAAATTCAATATAAATTCACCTCTCATAATATTTATTATGTAGAAATTATAAAGTAAAATAATAAATTTGTCAATAAAAATTCGCCAATGGCGAATTGGAAAGGAAAAGTAATGGAATATGACATTTTTAAGGAAATAAAAGCAAGATTAAGTATGCCCGATTTAGTTCAGGGATACGGAATTGAAATCAACCGCAGAGGTTACTGTTTATGCCCCTTTCATGCCGAAAAAACTCCCAGCATGCACATTATGGAAAAGGGTTATTATTGCTTTGGATGCGGCGAAGGCGGAGATCATATTAAATTCGTTCAAAAACTTTTTAACCTCGAAAATCCCCTTGACGCTGCTAAGAAAATTAATGAAGATTTCGGTCTGGGACTTGATCCCAATCACAAACCTACTAAAGAAGAATTTATTTCAGCCAGAAAAATTGTGACTGAACGTCAAGAATTTGAAAGAGAAGAAAATATTGCTTTCAACGCTTTTAGCGATTATTTCAAGATTCTGCGTGACTACGGAAGAATCTATGCTCCGCAGTCTGAAAGTGAGATACTTGATAAACGCTTTATTGAATATCTTCATAATTTTGAACGTATCGACTATACGGTCAACAGAATGATCGAACTAATGCACAATCCTATGAATGAGCGCAAGGAATTTCTCAAAGATAATGAAGATTACCTTGTTACTGTTGCCGAAAGACTTCTTGAAATTAGACGTGATAATCGTCAGCAGGAAAACGAAATTCAAACTGAACAAACACAAATCAGCAATTCTTCTCACAAGGAAAGTCCTGTACATAAAACTATCGTTATAAATGCATTCGGCGGTCCCGGTGCAGGTAAAACCACCGCTTGTCTGGACATTACTTCAATGCTGAGAAAACGTGGATTTGTAGCGGAATATGTTCCGGAATATGCCAAAGAATTGGTATGGGATAAAAACTTCGAAATGCTTGACGGCAGTGAAAAGAATCAAAAAAATATTCTAAAAGAACAACAAAAGCGTATGGATAGGCTTATGGGAAAGGTTGATTTCATTGTTACCGATGCCCCACTGCTTTTAAATACCATTTATCTTAATTCTCCCGATAAAACAGCTTATACAAAAGAAATATTAGACAGATTCAATAAATATGATAATTTTTGCTTTGTTGTTGAACGTAATACGGCAGTCTTTGAACAGGAAGGCAGAATTCAAAATCTGGAACAGTCAATCGAAAAAGACAATGATATTACCAAACTGCTCAAAGATAATAATATATATTTCAAAACATACAATCATGAATCTTTGAATAAGGTTGCTGAAAATGCTATACGTACACATCAACGCATTACAGGTATAAAGAAAGAAACTCCCATCGGTGAAAGAATTCAATCTGCTAAAGCTGTCGGGGATATTATCGGTAATACTCCATACAAGGCAATATCGGACAAGTCTTATTTGAAATACTCAAATGCTATTGCTTCTCAGATTGCAGATAAGCTTCAGCAAAATAACGTCGCATTCTCCGGCAGGGTTTATTCAAACCTTACAACATTCACAGTGAATAAAAAAGACTTGGATAAGCTTCGCAGTATTGCAGAAAATTTAACCAGAAGTTTTACCGACAGACACCGTCCGCAGCTTATTCCATCTTTTAAACAGCAAAAAACTATTCAAAAACAAATGACCGCTGCACCACGGCAGCAGTCACGATCTCTATAAGAATGGGGGATAAAATTTGATAAACATAGCATTACATGACCCTATTGATATTATAAGATTCATACTGCCAATCATTCCATCATTAGTAATATTTTTCAGCGTTCTATTACAAGAATATCATCAGCATAAACATATAGGTTATGCAGTATTATGTATTCTGTTAGGATTTACATTCTTTCCTTCAAATGAATATGTAGGTATGACTGTAGGGATCTTTGTATGTTGTATTATTTACTTAAATTATGAACGAGTACATAAAGGAAAACAATTCGGCGGGGTAATTTTTCCATGTCTGTTTTTCTTTAACTTATGTTCTTTTTCAGGCGTTAATAAATTTGAAAATCTATGTATGGTAATATATGCAACTGTTGGCTGTGTATATATTTGGGGATTATCAATTAAAAGAGATAATAAAGAATTTTTGATACATCATGAAAAATTCTGTATTGTTTTGTCATCGATACTATTTATCTGTTTAAAAATTATCTTCTTGTTATTTACAGATACTCTAATAGCTCAATGATGGTTTTAAGTGTATCTAATTTACTTATATCTTTACCTATGCTTTCTGTTATTACTCTTAATTCTTCAGGAATACCACCTGTACCCATTTGTAATAACAATTCATTTGATAATTCAACCATAAAGTTAAAAGAATTATTCATATCTTTAAAACCTTTAATTAAACTACTAAATAGTCCATAATCAAAGTACAAATAAAGAATACCAGACGCAAAAAATGCCCATGCATTTATCGAAAAAAAAGTTAACACACAAACTGCAATTAAAAACCATTTCTTTTCATATAGGTTGAAATTAGCTTTATATTTTAACCAAAGTCCTACTGATATTACACTTATAAAATAAATTAAAATATTGACATTAAAAATAATACTTAATGCCACTATTAATAAATACCCTAAAAAAACAAAAAGTATTTTAAATTCAATTTCTATTTCTTTTTTAAACAAAACAATGATTAAAGATATAAGTACTAAAGATATCAAAAGGTTTCCCATTATACTATAACCTTTATCGAAGATTTTTTTAAGTTTTCATAATTTAGGCCTTTATACATATGAAGCTCCTTTAAATATTAATTATAAAAAAAGGAATTAAAATGACTTTATTATATTATACCGTACAGTGTCTTGAAGAAAACGGTAAAACACTTAAAGATATTATATGGATAGGAAATCAGGATTTTCGCATAGACATAAATGAATTTATCAACTATTCAATGCAGTTAGAAATGGACAGTGTTCCATTAAAATCATATATACGTCTTAAATCTATCCCTATTGACATAGTAATAGTCGGAAAAGATTTTTGGCTTTCCAGACCGATATTTTATGATGAATCATTCAGTGAATTAACAGATTTATGGATATTTAACACCATGCCGGAAATGCCGGATACAATAAAGAAAATAAGAACTCTATCCGCAAAATATCTTCCTAAAAATGTAGAATGGGAAAAATTTAATGTAACGCTTGATGATCTTGCAGAAAAATAATATATTTTTGATATATTATAACATAATTTAAAATAAATATCAACCATTATTTGGTATACATTATATCAAAAAAAACGACCGCTGCACCACGGCAGCAGTCATGTAATAAATTTACATTATGATTTAATCTTCATAATGACCTTTACAGGAAATAATCCATAAGTTTCCATTATCAATATTATATACAAGACGATTTGCATGATCAATACGTCTGCTCCATGCTTTTCTGTATTTTAACGGTTCAGGATGACCAATGCCGTTTGATAATCCATTTCGTTCAATATCTTTAACAAGTTCATTGATCTTTTTAACAATTTTTTTATCCTGAAGCTGCCAATACAAATAATCGTCCCACGCACGGTCTGACCATAGCTTATTCATCGTCCACCTCAATCAGTTCGTGAGACTGCCCATTACCGGAAGAAAGCTGTTCAATTGACCTATCAAGCATTGCAAGATACTCAGCATTTCTTGCTGCTTTTTGCAAAGCATTCCATTCTTCAAGACTAATAAGAACTACATTTTTCTCTCCCTTACGAGTAACAATAACCGTTTCAGATTCATCGGTTACTTTATCACAGTAGGTTTTTAAATTCTCACGAATTGTCGAATAATTAACTGCTAACATATTATCATCTCCCATTATAAAAGTACGCCTTTTTGTACAATTTATTGTACCATATTATTATATGTTTGTCAATAGAAATTTAATCAAAAAAAGAAAGGAACATCTATGAAACTAAAAAAACTATTAACCGTTATATCCACCGGAGTAATAATATTCTGCTGTTCATGTTCAGAAAAAAGCAAGAAACAAGAAAAAGATATGAGCTTTGCTGAAAGTCCTGAAATCATGGTTTGCAGGGTAATCGACGCTATTGCTTCAGATGATGAAGCTGCATACAACAACTGCTGTTCAGGAATTGAAAATTCATATAATCAGTCGTTTGATGACATATATGAAAAATACGCCATGCAGTGCCGTGAATTCGGTATTGATTATGAAACAAAGCGCAGCGCTGAAGATTTTAATGTGTACATATACAACGATAAGCGGGATACCGAAGGTTTCGTTTCATTCGTCGTATATCTTGAAGATTCTGAACTTGTTAAATTCCATATCAAAACTCAGTATGACATAAATAAAAAAGGATACTGTATTGAAGAAATAATCCCCAGAAATGCAGGTGAAGCAGCTGCGCAGCAATCATACATAAAGGAATATTATAACTCAGTTGATATTGACAATATAGATTATAAATGAAAGGTATGGTATAATGGAATTCAGAAGAATAAGAGAAATAAAAGAATCTGTCAAATCCGAAAAAGAAAAGCTTTCCGATACTCAGTACTGGCTGAAATTTTTGCATACATCTTCTTACCACTACAAGCATTCATTTGACGATCAGATAATGATTAATCTGCAAAACCCTCAGTTTACTGCATGTTCGGACGCACGTTCATGGCGAAGTCTCAGCCGTGAGCCGCAGGGACACGGTGTTCCTACATTACATAACGGAAAAATACGTTATTTATTTGACATCACCCAGACGTCCGCACCGGAAGGTACTCCCCTGCCTTGGGTCTGGGAAATCAATGACAGTCAGCTGAATATTGATTACAGCGAATCAGTTTCCAAACATCTCACTGAGAAATATAATCTGGATTCTGAAACTCTGGAGGAACAGCTATATGATATTACTCTTATGCGTACGGCAAAGTATTTAAATGATGATAAATCAGACTTATACAAAGTAGTTGCAGAATCTGCCGCATATTCGTTACTTTACCGCTGCTGTCCGGGAGAAGCACAGCCATCACCCAAAAACCTTACCGGATTAAGTAAATATCCCATTGAAGAAATTGGACAGGCTGTAACAGAAATTTCAAAAAGTATTTTTCTTGAAATTGAAAGTATTGTAAGAAACACAAGGCATAATGCAATTGAAGAAATCAGGAGGAACGAGCATAATGAAACAAGAGAAAATGATAGACGGAGTGAGACACGTTCTAAACCCCAAGACAGGGGAATATCTTCCGGATACGGAAATCTTAAAGGGATGGACGTACGTTCTGGACGAGGAAAATTTCCGGTATTATCCGATTTATCTGAAGGAAGTCCCTATAGATCAGATATCGGATCAGGAAAGGAAAGAATTTCTGGAGATGGTAGCGGAATCGGAAAGACAATCGGCGGAGGAAAAAGAGATTCTGGGATTCACAGAAGCGGAGTTCGACATAGTACCGGAAGAAATGAGAGAGAATTATTACAAGACGGCATTGGGGTACTGGAAACCGATTCCGGAGGAACTTCTTCAGGAGATCCCTCACGGGAAGTACGTAACAATGCGCAGGAATTATCTTCTCAATCAGGATCCCAAGAAATTTATATGGCTGAAAAACAGCGATCAACTAAACAAACATCTGACAGCCGTCAATCTTCAGGCACACGAAATGGAAGATATGATAGTGGAAAAACTCAAGGAGAACAGTCCGGAATACAAAGAAGCGGAGAATCAGGGAGATTACCTGAAAACAGTGCAACTGCAAAACAGTTTTCTGAAAACAGCAGAGGAAGAAATTCTGACAGAACTGATATACAAATAATCGGAAATACTCCGTACAGATACATTCCGCAAAAGACTTACAGAAAGTATGATACCGATATTGCTGCTAAAATTGCTGATAAGCTTGGGGAAAGCGGAATAAAATTCTCCGGTAAAATTACCGCTGAAACAACAACTATTACAGTCAGCAAAGCTGATATTGAACGTCTGGAGGAGATTGCACACAGCTTTACAGCTGAAAAAGAACAATTCGCCATTGGCGAATTAAAAATAACTCAAGATGATATAGAAATACTCCGAAGTATTGAACCACGAAAAAGCATACTTAATTTTACGGCTGAAGAAATAAAGCTTACCGAAACATGGCAGCAGCGTTTTGAAACAGATATACATGAAAAGTCACCGTACTACCGTGCATTAAACGGTGATTGGCGTGAAAATGACGAATCAAAAGTTACAGTTATTCAGGTAGAAGATAGAAATGTAACACTGAATTCTGTAAGAAACGATATTAAATCACAGGTAATTGAACGTGGCACAGCATCAAATATTGATACCGGTTGGAATATTCAGATAAGCAGAAAGGGATTGGAGGATACTGTTCATTATGCCAATAAGCATAATGATACTGCAACATTAAACTCCATTTATAATATAAATACAATTGTAAATAATGCCATTTTACTGGATAGTGTCGTATCTGAAAATAACAATGATAATAAAGCAAATAATACAGCTTTTATGCACAAAATGTACAGTGTATGCAAATTCAATAACGAGCCTTATTTAGCAAAATTGGCTGTTGAAGAATTTGCAGTCCAAAGCGATACTTTAAAACGTCTTTACAATGTGCAGGATATAAAAATAGAACCATTAAGGCACGTAGTGTTCACTGATTTGAATCAGCTAGCACAATCAGTCCTTAATGGTACTGAAATAAGTATAGCAGATTTGTTTAAAATTGTCAAGGCTTCAGATAAAGATTTTTATATAAATAAGCGCACAGATATTGAAAAAGAAAAATTCGCCATTGGCGAATTGAGTAAATCTGTAGCAGAAAATCCAATGGATAGGGCTATCCGCTTGATCAATGAATACTGTGAAAAAGAATTTGGCTCTCCCGGTAACTTTTCAAATATGGATCACATTGAACTGGCATATAAACCGGATGAGGAAACCGGTCTTGCAGGTATTGAAGCCTATGCCGATCTTGAAACATTTCGTATCGTAAAAGAACAGGATGGTAGAGTCGTTGATGAACAGCTTTTTAATTCTCTTGATCATATGAATACTGTTCTTAAAAATCTTGATTTTGACAAACTTATTGAATTGTCAGATAATGATAAATCTGAAATAAAAACTACTGTCTTTGAAAACACAGAAAAGAAATCTCCAGACGTTTCTGAATTATCTGTCGGCGATGTGATTCTCTATGACGGTAAACGCAGAGAAGTTGAACAGATCAGTGAAAATAGTATCAGCCTGAAAGACCTTGACGCTCCCGATTTCGGCGGCATTCTGCTCGGTACTTCCGATGTACTTGCATATAACGGCTGGCAGCAGGATATGAATGAAAAGGGATTTGAAATTCTGTCAAAAGCTGCGCCGCAAATTACATCAAAAGATCACCAATATGTACCGTCACAGCTTTCTCTGTTCGGAGAACCTGTAGTTTATGAATCTGACGTAGAAGAAAAGGCAATCTATGCAGCTTTAATGAAAGGCAGCGGATTTCAGGACGGTAAATTCCGTATTGAAGAATTCATTAAGGAAAACCACTCTATAAATGAACTTGCCAAAATGCTTAAAGACGAGTACGGTACAGGCGGTCATTCGGGAAATGAATTTTATGCCTTTGCAAATCACAATTCAAAAGGCATTGAAATTATTCTTAACCGTAAGTATGACAATGAGGAGGGCAGAAAAATTTATCTTTCCTGGAAAGAAGTCGCTGAAAGAATTTCAGAACTGGTATCCAAAGGCGAATATATTACCAAAGCCGATATAGATGACCGTATATATCATGCAAAATACACTTTGAAATACTACGATTCAAATAATGAATTCGACAAACCTTACATAAAGAAAGCAAAGAATACCCTTAAAGAATACGGCATTTTATCTGAAAACACTGAAAGCAGTAAGGTCATACCTGAATCTGAAATAACATTTACAAAACCTGATAATAATTCCCATTTAAAAAATAATATTGAAGAATCAGATGCAAAAAATCCTGAAGAAAATAACAAGCCAGATGTTCCGCAGAAGATTACTGTAGGTGACAGATTTCGTCATAAGATTACGGGTAATATCAGCGAAGTTGTTTCTCTGACAGGCGCATTTCCGTGGATAACCGACGAATGTACGGTCACAAGGGACAGCGGCGTTTTTTCTGTCACTGAAAATATCTCATACAACCAACTGCTGAACAGCGATCTTTATGAATATATCGACCATACTGACAGAACCGTGGAACAAGCTAAAAAATCTATGAAGTCTGACACGAAAATTGAAAACTTCAAAATTACTGGTGATTTTATCATCGAAGGCGGCGCTAAATCGAAATTCAAGGCGAATTCCGAAGCTATCAGAACGCTGAAAATGATTGAAAAGGAAAATCGGCCTGCAACACCGGAAGAACAAGTAATACTTTCCAGATACGTTGGCTGGGGCGGATTGTCCGCCGCTTTTGATTCTAAAAATGAACAATGGTCTGCGGAATATTCAGAGCTTAAAAGTCTCCTTACTGACGAAGAATACAATGCCGCACGTGCTTCAGTTCTTGATTCCTTTTATACTCCCCCGTTCATTATTGAATCAATATATTCGGCTCTTGAAAATATGGGTTTTCACGGCGGTTCTGTTCTCGATCCTTCTACAGGCACAGGAAATTTCCTTGGTAAAATGCCGGGATCAATGTCAGACAACTCACGTATTTACGCAGTTGAAAAGGACAGCGTTTCTGGCCGCATTGCAAAGCTTCTTTATCCTGATGCTGACATTCAGATCACCGGCTTTGAAAAGCGTGACTTCTCAGACAATTTCTTTGACGTCGCTGTAGGCAACATTCCTTTCGGAGGTTTTAAAATTTCAGACCGCAGATATGACAAATACAATTTTGCGGTCCATGACTATTTTATTGCAAAAACTCTGGACAAGGTACGTCCGGGAGGCGTAATCGCTTTTATCACTTCTTCCGGTACTCTTGATAAAAATAATCCCTCTGTCAGAAAATACATTTCTCAGCGTGCAGAGCTACTGGGCGCTGTCAGACTTCCGAATAATGCTTTCAAATCCTATGCGGGAACGGAAGTTACCTCCGACATTATTTTTCTCCGGAAACGTGAAAAAATGATAGATATTGCGCCCGATTGGGTGTATACCTCAAAAAATCCAGACGGTCTGACAATTAACAATTATTTTATTGAAAATCCGGAAATGATTCTGGGAAAAGTTGTAGAGGGAAACAAGCTTTACGGCAAAGGTACTATGGTCGTTCCTTTTGAAAATTCCGATCTTAAAGTTATTTTAAATGAAGCGGTAAAGAAAATAAAAGGAAATTATACCGCTGAAAAGTCTGTTATTGCAAAACCCTCCGGAAAGAAAAAGGACAAATTTAAACCTGAAATTCTTCCTGCCGATCCGACGGTCAAAAATTTCTCATACGCTGAAATTGACGGTAAAATATTTTACCGTGAAAATTCCATTATGACTGAAATCCCGTTTACCGGAAAGAGATACGAGCGTGTAAGCGGAATAGCAGCTATTTCAAAATGCGTCCGTGAACTGCTTAATATGCAGCTTGAAGGTTACTCGGACGAAGCGATTATTTCAAAACGTACAGAACTGAATCAGCTTTATGATGATTTCACAAAGAAAAACGGATTATTAAATGATAAAACCAATAGAGACATTTTCCGTGAGGACGTTTCACTTCCCCTTGTTCTTTCACTGGAAAAGGTCAAGGACGGCAAGCTTATCGGTAAAGCGGACATTTTTACAAAACGAACCTTACAGCCTCCTGTAAGGATAACGCACACCGATACCGCCGCAGACGCTCTTGCCGTTTCCATTTCTGAAAAAGCAGGCGTCGACCTTGATTTCATGTCCGAACTTATGGACGGAAAAGAAAAAAGTGAAATAATTTCAGATCTTAAAGGCGTTATTTTCTTAAATCCTGAAACGTCTGCATGGGAAACCGCAGACGCATATCTTTCCGGAAACATCAGAAACAAGCTTGCCGTTGCTAAGAGTGCAGCTGAACCAAATCCTGATTTTACTGAAAACGTTTCCGCTCTTGAAGCCGCCATGCCAGACCGTATCGAAGCAGGAGATATTACTGCTAAGCTCGGTTCTCCCTGGATAGACGATAAGTACATTCAGGAATTTATGTATGAGCTTTTTGAAACCCCAAAGTTCTCCCGTAATCTGGGAATAGACAATAATTACATAGGAATTCAGCATAACCCTGCAACTGCTAAATGGAATGTTATGAATAAGTCTCTTGATAAGGATAATATCAAGTCTAATACTGCATACGGTACGTCCCGAAAATCCGGATACAGCATTTTTGAGGACAGTCTTAACATGATCGATACTACCGTTTACGATCCTGTTTACAATCCTGAAAAGGATAAAACAGAATACGTGATAAATCATGATGAAACTCTCCTTGCACGTCAGAAACAGGAGCTTATTGAAAACGCTTTCCGTGAATGGATATTCAAAAACCCTGAAAGAAGGGAATATCTGGTTGAAAAATACAATGTTTTGTATAATTCTATACGTCCCCGTGAATATGACGGTTCTCACCTGACTTTTGCAGGAATGAATCCGGAAATAACCCTTAAGAAACATCAAAAGGACGCTGTCGCACACGCCTTATACGGCGGTAACACTCTTTTTGCACACAAGGTTGGGGCAGGCAAAACCTATGAAATGATAGCCGCCGCCATGGAGGGAAAACGTCTGGGACTGCACAATAAATCTCTCCTTGCCGTTCCAAATCATATGACCGAACAGTTTGCAAATGATTTTCTTACACTGTACCCTAATGCAAATATTTTAATTGCACATGAAGACGATTTTAAGAAAGAAAACCGCCAAAAATTGTGCGCCAAAATTGCAACAGGCGAATTTGACGCCATTATTATTGGTCACTCTCAGCTTATTAAAATTCCCGTTTCAAAAGAACGTGAGGAACAGTTCATTCAAGATCAGATCAATGAGCTTATCAATGACATTGCTGAAATGAAAGAGCAGAATGCCGAGAGTTTTACCGTCAAGGACATGGAGCGCACAAAACGTGATTATGAAGCTAAGCTTAAAAAGCTTATTGAAAAGCCGATAAAGGACGACGTGGTTACCTTTGAGGAAATGGGTGTAGACAAGCTGTTTATTGATGAAGCCGACATGTTCAAGAATTTAAGCGTTTCAACTAAAATGCGCAATATTTCAGGAGTTGCGGCTAACAGAAAAGTTCAGAAAACTCAGGATCTATACATTAAATGTCAGTATCTTGACGAGCTGACAGGCGGAAAAGGCATTGTTTTTGCTACGGGTACTCCGGTAAGCAACAGTATCACGGAACTTTTCATTATGCAGAAATATTTACAGGCTGATTATCTCCGTGAAAGCGGTCTTACCCACTTTGACGCATGGGCGGCAAACTTTGCGCAAAAGGTCACAAAGCTTGAATATTCTCCTACCGGTAAAGGCTTCA